>ERZ761607.407-NODE-407-length-78658-cov-12.012099_pt1 | contig 78658 bp, 68 predicted proteins | sample MGYA00511164_ERZ761607 | MGnify/ENA primary metagenome ERZ761607 (study PRJEB28899, sample SAMN02445080) | bioreactor sludge metagenome | biome: EBPR sludge | place: Australia: Brisbane, Thorneside Wastewater Treatment Plant | collected 2011-06-22 ...
TATAAGAGACAGACTCACGGGGGGAGGGCAGGGGCGGTTTCCCCGGCGCTGGAGAATTGTTCTCGGGCACTGGAGAGTCGTTTCCGGGCTCTGGAGAATCGTTTTCAGGCGCTGGAGAATCGTTCTCGGGCGCTGGAGAATCGTTCTCGGGCGCTGGAGAATCATTTCCGGGCTCTGGAGAATCGTTTTCGGGCTCTGGAGAATCGTTTTCAGGCTCTGGAGAATCGTTTTCAGGCTCTGGAGAATTGTTTTCAGGCGCTGGAGAATCGTTTTCGGACGCTGGAGAATCGTTTTCGGACGCTGGAGAATCGTTTTCGGGCGGCCTGAAAGGCATTTGGAAACACGGGAGGAGCCTCGTTAAATCCATGAAAATCAACATTTTGCCATGCCGACCTGGTCCAGCGGAGTGACTTGGTCCTCCGGAGCCCTTTGGGGGCCGGCCACGGGGCCGCAAAAGCTGCCAGGCATCTGCGTCACGGGTTCGGGAACTTCTCCTGGACGGGCGGCGGGGTTTTTCGGCTCATCCGGGAGGTTAGTGCGGAGTTTGGGTTCCGCGCGGCAGCACCTTCACGGCGGCAGCCTTTGGACTGCGGCAGCCTGCTGCCGCTTTCGGAGGAAGACGTGAGTCTTCCCGGATGGGAGGCGCGGGCGGAATGGAGAGTCTGCGCCGGGAGCGGGGCAAACTGACGTTTGCCTCTACGCGGGCGGCGCGGGGGCGCGGGTAGAGGAAGACGTGAGTCTTCCCGGATAGGAGGCGCGGGCGGAATGGGGCGTCTGCGCCGGGAGCGGGGCAAACTGACGTTTGCCTCTACGGGCGGCGCGGAGGCGCGGGTAGAGGAAGACGTGAGTCTTCCCGGATGGGAGGCGCGGGCGGAATGGGGCGTCTGCGCCGGGAGCGGGGCAAACTGACGTTTGCCTCTACGGGCGGCGCGGGGGATGGCGGAGTGCGAGCCTCAAGGCGCGCGGTTTTCGGCGGGCGGGGAGGAGAAAAGCGGGCGGGCTTTTTCGATGGATTTGGCGACGCCCCAGGCGAGCGGCGCGGCGACGATGATCCAGATGAGGACGGCTTTCATGGCGGGGGTCAGGCTTTGGGGGCTTCCTGGATGTGGTGTTTGGAATTGACGGGGCGCACGAGCAGATTGGCCACCAGGCCGACGGCCAGCAGGCCGCACATGAGGTAAAAGGTGTTGTTGTAGGCCTCCGACTTCGGCACGCCAGCCTCGACACGGCTGTAGTAGAGGCCATTGATCAGGAGCGGGCCGATGACGGCGGCCATGGACCAGGAAGTGATGAGCCGCCCGTGGATGGCTCCGACCTGGTAAGTGCCAAACATGTCCTTCAAATAGGCCGGGATGGTGGCAAAGCCGCCGCCATACATGCTGATGATCAGCGCCGTGCAGACGACGAAGAGCGTGCGGTTCTGCGTCTGCTGCGTGTAGGGCAGCAGGGCATACAGCGCCGCGCCGAGGATGAAGTAGATGCAATAGACGGTCCTGCGCCCGGTGAGGTCGGAGATGGAGGACCAGACAAAGCGCCCGCCCATGTTGAAGATGCTCAGCAGCCCTGTGAAGCCCGCGCCGATGGCCACGCTGACGCCGAACATGTCCTGGCACATGTCCGCGGCGCGCCCCAGCACGCCGATGCCCGCGCTCACATTCATGCACAGCACGGTCCACAGCAGCCAGAACTGCGGCGTCTTCCAGGCGGTGTCCACGGACACGCTGGCGGTGGTGATCATGCCATGGAAGGCCGCCGCCTTCGGCTCATAGCCCTCCGGTTTCCAATCCGCCGCAGGCACCCGCACGATGATGGCGCCGAAGATCATGAAACAGGCATAGAGCGCGGACATCGTCATCAGCGCGGACATGGCCCCGGTGTCTGGAGCCCTGGCAAAACGAGTCATCAACTCCTGGGCCAACGGAGAGCCGATGAGCGCGCCGCCGCCAAAGCCCATGATGGCCATGCCCGTCGCCATGCCGGGACGGTCCGGGAACCACTTCACCAGCGTGGACACGGGGGCGATGTAGCCCAGGCCGAGGCCGATGCCGCCGACGAAGCCGTAGCCCGCCCAGATCAGCCAGAGAGATTTCAGCTTCACCCCCAGCGCAGTCAGCAGCAGCCCGCCGCAGAAGCACAGGCAGGAGGCCAGCATCGTCTTGCGCGGGCCGGAGCGCTCCACCCATTTGCCAAACACAGCGGCGGAGATGCCCAGCATCGCCAGCGCGATCTGGTAGGCGATGTTCACCCAAAACACATCCTGCCCCAGCTCGGCGCCCAGCGGCTTGTTGAACACGCTGAAGGCATAGACCTGGCCGATGCACATGTGGACCGCGACAGCGGCTGGAGGGACGAGCCAGCGCGAGAATCCGGGCGCGGCGACGGTGGCTTCACGGGAGAGAATGGACATGCGGCGCGGTTTTATGGGGCCGGGGCGGGGGAGGGCAAGATTTTTGTGGGAAATCTCCGCCGCCGGTGTTTTCCATTGCCGGCGCGGGCGGCAGCGGCTCTATGGCGGGATGCACCAATACGACCTCATCGAGTACCTCGCCCTGGCGATCCAGGCCGGCGCGTCCGACCTGCATCTCTCCCCCGGAGCCGCTCCGGTGATGCGCCTGCACGGGAAGATGACGCCGGTGACGGAGGAGGTGCTGGACGCCAACGACGTGCGCGAGCTGGTGCTCGGCGCGCTGAAGGACACCCAGCGCGCCCGGCTGGAGCAGGAGCTGGAGCTGGACTTCGCCATCGAGGTGGACCACCTCGGGCGCTTCCGCGGGAACGCCTGCTACTGCATGGGCCGCATCGAGGGGAACTTCCGCTTCATCCCGGACTCCATCCCCGAACTGGCCGACCTGGGGCACGGGCCCACCGTGCAGGGCATGTGCGGCCTGCGCGACGGGCTCATCCTCGTGACGGGCGTCTCGAACTCAGGCAAGACGACCACGCTTTGCAGCATGACGCAGGCCATCGCGCGCTCGCGCTCGTGCAACATCGTCACCATCGAGGACCCGGTGGAGTTTGTCTTCCACCACGGCAGCAGCATCATCCGCCAGAGGCAGGTGGGCTTTGACACGCACGAGTTCGCCAGGGCGATGAAAAGCGCGCTGCGGCAGGATGTGGATGTCATCACGGTGAGCGAGCTGCGCGACCTGGAGACCATGCGCACGGCCATCACCGCGGCGGAGACCGGGCACCTGGTCATCAGCACGCTGCACACCACGGACGTGCCGAGCACCATCACGCGCATTCTGGACTCGTACCCGAAGGACCAGCAGGAGTATGTGGCCGCGCAGCTCAGCCACTGCCTCAAGGGCGTGCTCTGCCAGCACCTCATCCGCCGCGCCGACGGCAGCGGGCGCGTCATGGCCTCCGAGGTGATGATGGTGAACAGCGCCATCGCCGGCTGCATCCGCGCCCAGCGCATGCACCAGATGCCAAGCCTCATCCAGATCGGCGGCGCGCAGGGCATGCACACGATTGACGACAGCCTCCTGCACCTGCTCACGCACGGCTTCATCACCCTGGAGGACGCCACCGCCCACGCGCGCGACCCCGCCTTCATCGAGAGCGGCTACGAAAAAGTCCGGCAGGCGCAGGCGGGCGGGAAGCGGCGCTGAGGCTGATCCGGCCCGGTGTTTCCGCCGCTTCCGCGCTGCTGCGCGCGCCGCGCCGCGCTGCAACAAGATTTTTACGACGCAACGCTTGCCCAATCTTCGAAGTGGAGCATCTTTGCCGCCGATGAAGCCATCCACTCCCGCCCTCGCTCTCGTCCTCTCCTGCATATTCACCCTCTGCTCCTGCGGCACGCGTTTCGAGCCGCGCAGCATGGGTTCCCCTGGAGACCAGCTCTCCTTCCACCGCAACCCCGTTCCGGCCCGCGCCATTCGCACCACGCATGACGCCTACAGTCTCGGCCAGGACTACGGCAACTGGAACGCCTCCGCCTGGCGCGGCTACAATCCCTGGCGCTACCGCAACCATCTGCGCCTGCATCCGAGCATGTGGCCCTCGTTCGTGGACGGTTACAAAGCCGGCTTCCGCCGCGGCAAGGAGGAGCGCACCTGGGTGCCCCAATCGCCGTGATTTGCCGCCTGTGCGTTTGAGACAAGCCTGATTCCCGCGAAGCGCCTCAACTGAGGCGCTTCGTCACTTCAGCGGAGAGCGTCCGGCTGTCGGCGCGCCCGGCGGCGCGCTCCTGCAGCGCCTTCATGACGGCGCCCATGTCCTTTTTGCTGGTGGCGCCCAGTTCGGTGATGACGCTGGAGACCAGCGCGGAAAGCTCCTCCGCGCTCATGGCGGCGGGCAGGTATTTCTCCAGCACGGCGATCTCGGCCTTTTCCGTGCCGGCCAGTTCCAGCCGTCCCGCCTGCTCGTAGCTGGCGATGGAGTCCTGGCGTTTTTTGATCTCCTTGCGCACCACGGCCATGATGCCCGCGTCGTCGAGCTCGCCGTCCGCGCCGAGCTTCTCGATGGCGGCGTATTTGACGGCCGACTTCAGGGCGCGGATGACATTGAGCGCCGCGGCGTCCCTGGCGCGCATGGCGTTCTTGAGGTCTTCGGAGATTTGGGTGGAGAGTGGCATGGTGGTGGCTTGTTGTCGCGCGCAGCCTTGGCTGCAAAACACCGCCATGTCCAGCCCGCGTGTGGCATGTGAAGGCGCGGTCACAATTCCCGCCGATGCCGCGCTTGCAATGGCGCGCGTTGGCTTCGAAGGTTGCGCCCGTCCCTCTCCCGCTCCCCCTCAAAAAACCCATGCCCGACTGGCTCGCCGTCATCATCCTCGGAATCATCGAAGGCGTCACCGAATTCCTGCCCATCTCCTCCACGGGCCACCTGCTCATCCCGCAAAACCTGGGCTGGCTGGAGCCGCGCGGGGATCTTTTCAATGTCGTCATCCAGAGCGGCGCCGTGCTCGCCGTGCTCGCCGTCTTCGCCGGCAGGGTGCGCGCCCTGGCCACTACGCTGGGCGAGCCGGAGACGCGGGACTACCTGCTGAAGCTGCTCGGCGCGTTCGTCGTCACCGGCCTGGGCGGCCTGCTCATCAAGGAATCCGGGGTTCAGTTGCCGGAGGCCGTCACCCCGGTGGCGCTGGCCACCCTCATCGGCGGTGTGCTCATCTTTATCATCGAGCACCTGCACAAGGGCCGGCCCGGCGCGGCCCGCATCACCTGGGCGGTCGTCGTGCTCGTCGGTCTGGCGCAGGTGCTGGCGGCGGTGTTTCCCGGCACCTCGCGCTCCGGGGCGAGCATCCTCATGGCGCTTTCCATGGGCGTGGCGCGCCCCGCGGCCACCGAGTTTTCCTTCCTGCTGGGCGTGCCGACCTTGATGGCCGCGGGCGCCTACAAGATTTTCACCGCCTGCCAGGATGGCGGCTTCGCGGGGGAAAATGTGCCGCTGCTGCTGCTGGGCACCGCCGTCTCCGCCGTTTCCGCCTTCATCGTCGTGAAATGGCTCATCCGCTTCGTGCAGAGCCACACCTTCAACGGCTTCGCGCTCTACCGCGTGCTGCTGGGGACGGCGCTGCTGGCTTACGCCGCCGGCCTCTAGCTCAAGCGCGCCGCCCCGTCATGCCTTCCGCCGTCATACATCGCATGATTGATCACGCCAGGGGCGTCTTCCGGCGTTCGATGTTCAGGACCTACCGTTTCCTGAAGCATCCGCGCAAGCTCAAGAGCAACGCGGCCATGCGCTGGTTCGCCCGGCATTTTCTGGACAAGCGCGTCTGGCGGCCCACCCAGCACACGCTGGCGGGCGGCGCGGCGGTGGGGCTGTTCATCTGCATGCAGTTCCTGCCGGTGCAGATGCCCTTCGCGGTGATCGTCGCGGCCATTTTCCGGGTGAACATCCCCATCGCCCTGGCCATGTGCTGGCTGACCAATCCTCTGACCATGCCGCCTCTCATCCCTTTGGAGTATGCCGTCGGCAAATGGGTGCTTTCCTGGTTCTCCGCCGTGCCGGCCACGCCTTTTCCCACGGAGCTGCCCGAGTCCCTGGCCGGCACCTGGCTGGCTTTGAAGGAGCACACGCCTGTCATGTTCTTCGGCGGCGTCATCATCGGCGGCCTGCTGGCCCCGGCGGGTTACATCATCACCTGGATGTCATGGGACAAGCTCCACCACTTGCGCCAGCGGAAAACCGCGCGCCGCGCTGCCGGTGAGTAGGAAGCCGCGCTGAGATCAGTGTCCTCATCGCTGCCGGGATTTTTTTCCTCAGCGCTCGATGACGAAGCCGCGCTGGCCGGTCACCGGGGGAATGGCGCTGGTCTCGGTCTCGCGGATGTGGGAGCCGAGGCTGCTTTCCTGGATGGCGGCGAGGAAGTCCGAGAGTTCGCCGGGGTCGCGGGACATGGCGCGCAGCTCGACGCGGCCGTCGGGCAGGTTGCGGATGCTGCCGGTGACTTCGTAGCCGGAGGCGAGCTGCTTCACGCTGTAGCGGAAGCCGACGCCCTGGACGCGGCCGGTGTAGAGGACTTGCTTGGCGGTCATGGTGCGCCTTCTTTTGGCGCGGGGAAGGCGGCTTGCAAGGCGCGGGCGGCATTTTCACCGGCGGCGTCCACGAGCAGGACTTGCGCGCCGGCGCGGCTGAGGTGGATGCGACGGTTCCGGTCATGCAGGATGAGTTTTTCGGGGGCGTCGGTGGCGGCTTTCACATCGTAGCGGGAGATGAGGGCGGCGCGCATGGCCTTGAAAAAAGCATCGGCCGCGGCGGGGTCGGTGAGAGTGGTGTGCCAGACGGCGTGGTCGCGCGGGTGCTCGGGGGCGGCATAAGCGAGCAGGCGGTCGGAGACGAGGCCCTTGGCGGCGGCGCCGGCGGTGTCGTCGCTGTTGTGGGCGCGCAAAGCGGTGAAGGCGGCGAAGCGTCCGAGGCTGTCATCCCAGTAGGGGGCGGAGCCTTCGAGTTCGGGGGCGGCGGGCCGCGCGGACGCTGGAGCGGCATCGGCGGAAACGGGCGGGCTTTCCAGATAGAGCGCGGGCTGGATGATCTCGGCGCTGGAGGCGGGAGGGCGGGAGTAGGCGGCGTCGAGCTGGGGAAAACCGTCGGCGCTGTGCAGGGACTGGGCGAACTCGAAGCCGCGATGGAACGGGAAGAAGGCCAGCTCTTTGAGGAAGACGGGCATGGGGACTTGATTGAGGGGGTGGTCGGGGTCCTCGCCGGGAATGGAGGGAGGCGCCTGGGCGGCGGTGTTTTGCAGGCTGAGCAGGAAGCGGGTGAGGCCGGCGTCTCCGGCGAGGAGGGATTCGCGGGCGAGCAGCGCATCGGTGCTCAAGGGGCGTCCGGGGGGGAAGAGGGTGGCGCCGTATTCGCGCAGCACCTGGCCGAAGGCGATGGCGAGCGGGTGGTCCGGCGCGGGCTGGCCGGAGGCGGGGTCTGCTTCGACGAGGTGGAGCAGGCCGGTGCGGGTGTCGAACCAGCCGCCGAGTTGGCGGGCGAGGAGGGCGGCGCGCAGGGGCAGGGGATCCACGGGCTGCTCGATCCAGCCTAGCGCGGTGAGGGCGAGGGCGAAGCGCAATGCCTCGTCACCGGGCTGGCGCGCGCGCAGCCAGGCGAGGATGCGGTCCTCCACATCGCGCAGGGTGGCCGGGGTGGTTGGCAGGGGCAGGGCTTTGAGCTGGCGGTGGCGCATGAGATCGAGGGTGAGACCCTCGAAGTCGGGCGTGGTGCCGCCGGTGGCGGCGTCCATTTTGGGCATCCCCTTGCCCCCGGCTTCGGCGATGCGGCGGCGCAGTTGCTCGTTCTCCTCCTCAAGCGCGGCGTTCTGGCCCTGGAGGTATTCGATCTGGCCTTCGAGCAGCCGGATCTGCGCGGGGAGGTCCTCGGCGGGCGAGTTCTGCGCGATGGCGGGCAGGGGGCCGGCGGGCAGCGGGGATTGATTCACCGGCTTGGTGGCAAGCCACACTCCGGCGCCCGCGCCGGCGAGGGTGAGCACGAGCAGGAGGATGGCGGGCGAGGACTTGGGCATCCCGCCACGCATAGCCACGCAACGCATCCTGTCATGCCCGCGCTCCGCAAAAGGCGTTGACGCTTTCGCCACTTTGCGTTCCTCATCCAAGCGTGACATCCGCCTCCGACCGCATCCGCCAGCTGCTCGACGCCGCAGGCATGGCGCGCTGCCTGGACGAGATGGCGGCGGCGATTTACCAGCGCTGGAAGGGCGAGCCGCGCCTGGCTCTGGTGGGTGTTTACCAGCGCGGTGTGCCCTTTGCCCGCGCCCTGCGTCAGCGCCTGCGTGATCGGGGCATGGAGCCCGACTTTGGCAAAATTGACATCACCCAATACCGTGACGACCTCCAGACCATGACGGTGCTGCCGAAGCTGGAGGGCTCCGAGATCACCTTCGACCTCGAAGACGCAGTGGTGATCCTTTGCGACGAGGTCATCCACACCGCGCGCACCACCCGCGCCGCGCTGGAGGAGCTGCTCGGCTTCGGCCGCCCGCGCTGCGTGCAGATCGCCGCGCTGGTGGACCGCGCCGGGCGGGAACTGCCGCTCTACCCGCGCTACTCGGGCATCGAGACCGACCTGCCCGCCGGGGAGCGCGTGTGCGTGCGCTTCGTGGATGGCGACGGCGTGGACGAAGTCTTCACCTGCCCCTGGGAGAAAAAGTGACACATGAGCCTCAAGACACCGCGCAAAGACCTCCTCGACATCGCCTCGCTCTCGGATGAGGAGATCGAGTTCGTGCTCGCCAACGCCGTGCCGTTCAAGGACCTCTTCAAGCGGAGCGTGAAGAAGGTGCCCACGCTCAAGGGCCGCACGGTGCTCACTCTTTTCTATGAGCCGAGCACGCGCACGCGCTCCTCCTTCGAAGTGGCCGCCAACCGCCTCTCCGCCGATGTCACCCACTTTGACATCGAGTCCTCCAGCGTGGTCAAAGGCGAGTCCGTGCTCGACACCGTGGAGACGCTGGAGTCCATGCGCGCGGACTACATTGTGGTCCGCCACAAGCAGTCCGGCACGCCGAACCTCATCGCCAAAAACACCCGCGCCAGCGTCATCAACGCCGGGGACGGCTGGCACGCCCACCCCACCCAGGCGCTGCTGGACGCCTTCACCCTCCGGGAAAAAATGCGCGACCTGCGCGGCGCGCGCGCCCTCATCGTCGGGGACATCCAGCACTCCCGCGTGGCGCGCAGCACCAGCCTCATCCTGCGCCGCCTCGGCATGAGCCTGGCCTACCTTGCGCCCGGCTCCATGATGCCGCGCGAGACGCCGGACGAGGTGGGCCTCTTTGGCAACTGGGATGACGCCCTCTCCTGGCGGCCCGACGTGGTCTATCTGCTGCGCGTGCAGAGCGAGCGGCTCGACGAGCCCTTCTTCCCCACCGCCGCCGAGTATCACAAAAACTACGGCCTCACCGACGCGCGTGTCGGCATCCTGCGCGAGCGCGGCCTCTGGCTCATGCACCCCGGCCCCGTCAATCGCGGCGTCGAGATCACCGACACCGGCATGAATTACGAGCGCAGCCTCATCAACGCCCAGGTGGAAAACGGCATCGCCGTGCGCATGAGCGTGCTTTACTGGCTGCGTCCGGGCGCTTTGGAGGACTCCTGAGACATGGAAACCCCCGCCGCCATTCACGACGCGCCTGGGCGCGCCCGCCGCGTCATCCGCCTGGAGATCGAGCAGCTTGAGCGCCTGCATGAGCGCATCGGCGCGGCCTTTTCCCATGCTGTGGAAATGCTCCACGCCTGTCTCGCCGCGCGGCACAAGCTCGTCGTCTGCGGCGTCGGCAAAAGCGGCAACATCGGCCGCAAGCTCGCCGCCACCCTCAACAGCACCGGCGCCACCGCCGTCTGCCTGGACGCGGGGGACGCTCTGCATGGCGACCTCGGTGTCATTGACCCAGGCGATCTCGGCATCGTCCTCAGTCACAGCGGCGAGACGCGCGAGCTGCTCGACATCCTCCCCCACCTCAAGCGCCTCGGCCTGCCGCTCATCGCCATCACGGGAGACACCGGCTCCACCCTCGCCCGCCATGCCGAGTGCGTGCTCGATGTCCACGTCACCCAGGAGGCCTGCCCGCTGAACTTGGCCCCCACCGCCAGCACCACCACCATGCTCGTGCTGTGCGACGCGCTCGCCATGGTGCTGCTGGAGGCGCGCGGCTTCCGCCAGGAGGACTTCGCCAGCCTGCACCCCGGCGGCTCCCTCGGCCGCGCCCTGCTCACTCGTGTGGCCGATGTCATGCGCAGCGGTCCGCAGCTCGCCCTCATCCCGCCCGCGTCCAGCGTTCAGGACGCCCTCCAGGCCATGACCCGCGCCCGCAGCGGCGCGGCGGTTGTTGTTTCGCCTGAGGGCACGCTCGCGGGCGTCTTCACGCATGGTGACTTTGTCCGCGCCTATCAAAAGGATCATGACATCGCCACCCGCCCGGTGAGTGATTTCATGACCGCGCGCCCGATCACGATCGAGGCCGGCAAGCTCGCCGCCGAGGTCCTTACCACCCTGCAAAACAACCGCGTGGACGACATCGTCGTCGTGGACGAGGCAGGCCGCCCGGTCGGCCTTGTGGACACCCAGGACCTCACGCGCCTGCGCCTTGTGTAGGCATCTCCGCCATCTGGAGGCGCGCGCATTCCCACATACTCCTCCGCCATGCCCGGACCCACGCTCAGCCAGATCGCCGAAAAGACCGGAGTGTCGAAGATGACCGTCTCGCGCGCTCTGCGCGGGGAGCGGCATGTGGCGGACGAGGTGCGGGAGCGGGTGCGCGCGGCGGCGGAGGAGATGGATTGGCGGCCGGACCCGGAAATTTCGAAGCTGATGACGCACATGCGGCGCGGCAGGCGCGCGGCGGCTCCGCCGGCGCTGGCTTTTGTGTGGTCGGAAAAAGTGGAAAAGCCGCCCTCGCCCTGGTCGCGGCGGCTTTTCGAAGGGGCGCTGGAAAGGGCGCGGCTGCACGGGTATGACCTGGAGGAGTTCCAGATCGGGGCGCGCGGCATGACGGGGCGGCGGCTCTCGGACGTGCTGGAGGCGCGCGGCATCCGCGGGCTGGTGCTCTCGCCGCTCGTCTCGCGCAGCCGCGGCCATGTGTCCCTGCGCTGGGAGAAATTCAGCAGCGTGGTCATCGGCCTGGGTTATGCGCGCCCCGAACTGCACCGGGTGCATCACCACCACTTCCACGGCATGATGACAGTGCTGCGAATGCTGAAAAAGCAGAAGGTCAGGCGCGCCGGCTTTTACTCGGAGAGCACGGTGAACGAGCGCATGTTCGGCGCGTGGGCGGCGAGTTTCCTGACGCATCACCCGCTGTCGGCGGCGCAGGCTGCGCGGCTGCTGCGGCTGACGCGCAAGCCGGGGCGCGAGGATTTCATCAACTGGGTGCTGGAGACGCGCCCGGAGGTGGTGGTGGACAGCGGACTGCGCTGCGCGGAATGGCTGGCCGCCCTGCCGGCGGACTCGCGGCCCCGGCATGTGACGCTGAACTGGGACACGCACCGCCCGGAGGTGCCGGGCCTGGACCAGCAGGCCGAGGTGCTGGGCGCGGCGGCGGCGGACCTGCTCGTGGAGCAGATCCTATGCAACGAGCGCGGCGTGCCGCGGCATCCGAAGCTGGTGATGACAGCCGGTGTGTGGCGGCCAGCCGCCACAGCGGCGGCGTCGCGCGCCGGTTGAGGCCGGAACGCGCCGCGGATCGTTGAAAGAGGTGGCGGACTGGGGATTTAATCCTCCAGGCACGGTTCTCCGCCCCCTCAAAAAATCATGGCTGCCACATCCCCCCGTTTCCTTTCATCCTGGCTCATTCTCTGGAGCGCGTCAGCCGCTTTCGCGGCGGATGCGGCGCATCCCGGGAAGGCCGTCTATGACAAACAATGCCTCGAATGCCACGGCGACCGCGGCCAGGGCGTGGAGGGAAAGTATGACGAGCCGCTCATCGGCGAGCGAACGCTTGAGGCACTGGCGCGCAAGATCGAAAAGACGATGCCGGAGGACAACGAGGACGCCTGCGTGGGCGAAGACGCGAAAGCGGTGGCCGAGTACATCTACCACGCCTTTTACTCGCCGGAGGCGCAGGCGCGCGTCAACCCGCCCGCGCGGGATCTGGCGCGCCTCACAGCGCCGCAATACCGCAACAGCGTGGCCGACCTCATCGGGCGCTTCCGCATGGGCGCGGGCTTCGACCGCCCGCTCGGGGGCGAGCCTGGGTTGAAGGCCATCTACCGCGGCGTGGAGCTGCCGAAGCCGGGGGAAAAGGCGGTGGACACGACACCGAAGGACGGCATCAAGAAAAAGCGGCCCAACAAAACCATCGAGCGCGTCGAGCCGGTGATCTCCTTCCATTGGGGCGAGGGCAGCAGCGTGCCCGAGACGCTGGAGGCGGAGCAGTTTGAGAGCCGCTTTGAAGGCTGCGTCATTCCGCGCGAGACAGGCGCGCATGAGTTTGCGGTGAAGTCGGAAAACGGCTTCCGTCTCTGGATCAATGACGACGACGAGGCGGACGCGCTCATTGACGGCTGGGTAAGCGCAGGGCCGAAGGTGCGCGAGGAGAAAAAAAGCATCTTCCTTGTCGGAGGGCGCGCCTACCAACTCCTGCTGGAGCATTTCAAATTCAAGGAGGCATCCTCCTCCCTTGAGCTGTGGTGGCGGCCGCCGCACGGCGTGTGGGAGCTGCTGCCCGCGCGCGCCACGCGCAGCACGCGCCCGCGCGAGCTGATGATCGTTGACACCAGCTTCCCCGCAGACGACCGCAGCGCGGGCTACGAGCGCGGCACGACCATTTCCAAAGAATGGCAGCAGGCGGTCACCGAGGCCGCCGTCGCCACCGCCGAGCATGTGGTGGAGTATCTTGACGAGCTGGCGCAGACCAAACCCGGCGCGCCCGACCGCCCGGAAAAGCTGCGCCAATTCGCCCGCGTCTTTGTCGAGACCGCCTTCCGGCGTCCGCTCACCGATGAGCAAAAGAATCTCCACATCGAGGCGCAGTTCCAGACCGCGCCGACGCCGGAGACCGCCGTGAAGCGCGTGGTGCTTCTTGCCCTGAAGTCGCCGCAGTTCATCTATCCGGGGATCGGCGCCGGGGAAAAGCCCGACGACTTTGAGACCGCCTCCCGCCTGGCATTGACGTTGTGGGATTCCCTCCCGGACAAGCGCCTCTGGCAGGCAGCCGCCGAGGGGAGGCTGCGCAGACCCGAGCAGGTCCGCGCCGAGGCGCGGCGCATGGTGGCGGACGCGCGCACGCGGGCCAAGCTGCACGGCTTCTTCCACCACTGGCTGGACCTGGAGCACGCCGAGAACACCTCGAAGGATCCGAAGGCCTTCCCCGGTTTCGACCAGGCAGTGCTGGCCGACCTGCGCGAGTCCCTGCTGCGCTTTGTGGATGATGTGGTGTGGAGCGAGGTCTCCGACTACCGCGAGCTGCTCCAGGCCGACTACCTGCTGCTCAACGAGAGGCTCGGCAAATTCTACGGCAAGCCCGTCCAGGGCGGTGAATTCCAGAAAGTCTCCTTCGACCCCAGACAGCGCGCCGGCGTGGTCACTCATCCCTACCTGCTCGCCTCCCTCTCCTACGCGCGGCAGACCTCTCCCATCCACCGCGGCGTCTTCCTCACCCGCAACATCGTCGGCATGTCATTGAAGCCGCCCCAGGTGGCCGTCAGCTTCGACGAGAGCCGTTTTGATCCCGGCCTCAGCATGAGGGAAAAGATCACCGAGCTCACCAAGGGCGGCGCCTGCATGTCGTGCCACAGTGTCATCAACCCCCTCGGCTTCAGCCTCGAGAACTTCGACGCCATCGGACGCTGGCGCACCAGGGACAACAACAAGCCCGTCAACCCCGTAAGTGACTTCAGCGACGAGCTGGGAAACACCGTCCATCTCAGCGGACCGCGGGACATCGTCAACCACGTCGCCGACAACCCCGCCGGTCATCGCGCCTTCATCCGTCATCTGTTCCACCACCTCGTCAAGCAGCAGGTCCCCGCCTACGGACCGAAGGTGCTCGACGAATTGCAGCGGAAATTCGCCGCCGAAGGCTGCGGCATCCGCCAACTCGTCGAGGAGATCGCCCTCGTCGCCGCCACGGCTCCGTAAAAGCCTTCCAGCCGTGGCGCGGGCATTCTTGAAGCATCCGCGTCATTTTTGCAGGCGCGGAAAAAACGCCGCCACATGCTCCCAGCGGCGGATGAGCACATCCGCCAGCAGCAGCGCCAGCAGCGCCAGCAGCAGCGCGGGCCGCAGTTCCAGGTATTGCACCGCGCGGGTGGCGTCGAGCGCGGGCAGTTCGCCCGGCTTGAGCACGGCGCCGCCGGTGAGGCGCGCGGCCTCGGCCAGCAACTCCCCGTTCACCGTGCCGAGAGCGGATTCGGAGCCCGGATTGTGGACGAGGCCGGCGGAGACCATGTCCGCGCCGCTGCGCGCGCGCACCAGATAGACACCGGGCCGGTCCGGGCGGAAAGCGCCCTCGTAGAGGCCGGGGCCGCTTTGCTCCAGGGAAAGGCGCTGCCGGCTTTGCAAGGGTGAGCCGAGCGCCTCGGCGTCCGCGAAAAACACCTCCGCCTCGACGCGCGCGTCATTGGCGCGCGTGCCCGCGTCCAGCAGCCGGTCTGCGCGGATGCGCGCCTCGTCCCCGTCGAGCTGAAGCGAGAGGTCGAGCTGGCGCCCCTGCGGCAGGCGCGCCGTCTCGCGCAGGACTTGCGACCAGAACCTGCTGAAGTCAGGCCAGCGCGCCAGCCAGAGAGAGGCCCACCGGCTCTTCGCATCGCTGGTGAAGGCGGTGACCTTGCCCAGGCCGTAGCGCCAGTGCGCCAGCAGCGGGTCCCCCAGATCGGTGGTCAGCGGCGCCTGGGCGGTGGTTTTGCGCAGCGTCTTCACATGGCCGAGCAGCGGCGGCGCGGTCCATTTCTCCAGGCCCGCGAGCATCGGATGGCGCTCCACCACACGCGCGTCGAAAGGCTCCTCCCTCAGCATGCGCCCCGCATGCATTAGTGTGTCCTGTGTGAAGATGCGGGTGATCGAGGCGGGATCCAGCGTCGAATAAGCCTGCCCGCCGCCTGAGGAGGCGATCGCCTGGAGCAGCGCCACATGCGAGCCCTCGCCGATGGCGACGGTGGAGATGGTGACGCCCTCTCCCCGGCACTGGGAGGCCAGCGCCTCGTAACCGCCGCCGGTGGTCTGGCCGTCCGTCAGGATGATCATGTGGCGCACCCTGGCCTTCACACGCAGCAGCGCCTCGCGCGCCTGTTGAAAAGCCGGCTCCAGATTCGTGCCGCCGCCTGCGGCGAGCGCCGAGATCTGCCCGGACACTGCGGCGGTGGAGGTCAGGCGCGTCATCGGCGCCACCGTGTGCGCCTCGCTGTCAAAGGCAAACACGCCCAGCGAGTCGTTCCGGCCAAGGACTTCGGCCGTCGCGATGGCGGCGCTCTTTGCCATCTCCAGTTTCTCCCCGGCCATCGAGCCGGAGCGGTCCAGCACGAGCGCGATGGCGGCGCTCTGCTTCTCCTCCTCGTCCGGCGCCTTCAGGCGCACCGGCAGCAGATCACCCACCGGCGTCTGATGGTAGCCGCCCAGGCCGAAGCTCGACGGGCCGCCCAGCATCAGCAGCCCGCCGCCCAGCTTGTCCACATAATCCCGCAGCGCGTTCATCAGCGGCTCGCCCAGCCGGTGCGCGGGCACGTCGGAGAGGATGACCCCGTCGTAGCCCGCGAGCTGGTCCAGCGCCGACGGGAAGCGTCCCGGCGCGCGCAGTTCGATCTCGATCCCCTCTTTCGCCATCGCCTGCTCCAGATACGCGCCCTCCGCCGTGTCGCCCTCCAGCGCCAGCAGGCGCAGGCGTCCGCGCACCTCCACCAGCGCCAGCGCCGCGTTGTTCGCCGGGATGGCGTCCCCCGGCGTGTTCATCAAAACGGCCCGGTAACGGTGGATGCTGCCGCCCTCCGGCGAGCGGGTGAAGGTCTCCACCTGCTCCGTCCCCGGTGCCAGTTTGACCGGGCGGCTCTCCACCTCCACGCCGTCCTCGTAGAGCTTCAGCACAGTCTCCGCTGTCAGCGTGCTCTCCAGCCGCGCCGTGAGTTGCAGGGTCGCCCCCTCGTTGAGGCGCGGGCGGGAGGGTGTCAGGGAGAGCACGCGCGCGTCCGGCCTCAGCGTCCCTGCCACCGGCAGCGCGTGCAGGCGCACGCCAGCCAGCGCCGCATCCCTCGCAGAGTCCAGCAGGCTGCCGCGCGTCTCGTGCCCGTCCCCGATGAGCAGGAGCGTGCGGCTGGCCCCGGGCGGGAAAAGCGCCCGGGCCAGCTCCAAGGCGGCGGCGTAATGGCTGTCCCCGCCGTTTTTCTCCCGCCAGGCCGCCGCCTGCTCCGGCGTCTCCGCCGCCTCAGCCGGCAGCAGCTCCGGCCTGGAGCCGAAGCGCACCACGAAAGTCTCCACACCCGCACCCGCGCGCACCCGCTCCGCCTCTGCCAGCGCCCGCGCATAACCCTCCGCCCCAAGGCTTTGGCTGGCATCCACCACGATGCCCAGGGACTTCCGCCCCGACTCGCTCACACGCGCCGGCCCTGCCAGCGCCGCCAGTGCCAGCATCACGCCTAGAGCGCGCGCCACCAGCAGCAGCCGCTTGCGCAGCCCAGTCATGGGATGCGCGGACGCGCCCTCGATCCACAGCAGCAGGAGCAGGGCGGGCAGGATGAGCAGGAGCAGTTTTGGGGATTCCCAGTCCATCAGGGCGGCGGGATGCTACGGAGGAAGCGCCGTCTTCATAGCGCGAATTGTCCCGGCACGCGCGAACTTGAGACATGCGCCCTCCGCCAGTTTACGCCATTCATTTTGGAATTCTCCGTGCGGTGGCTCAGCGCGCCAGTGAAGCGGGAGCGTCGGTCGCGATGGCGGCGCGGTGGTTGGCGAGGGCGCGGAGGTATTCGGCGTGGGCTTCGACATCGAGCTGGCGCGCGTCGAAGGTGGCCTGCTCGCGGATTTGCAGGGCCAGGAGGTCGGCGGCACCCTGCTGGAATTTGAGGGCCTCGGCTTGCTCGAGCTGGGTGGCGAGTTCGACATTGCGCCTCGTCTGGGTGATCTGCTGGCGCGCGGCCTGCACGGCGGACATGGCGTCGCGCACGTCGGCGCTGATGCGGTCGCGGGCGAACTGGCGCTCGGTCTGGAGGCGGCTCATCTGGGCTTCGATGGTTTCGAGGCGGCCTTTGGCTTCGTTGCGCTGGAGTGGGAGGCTGAACTGGACTTTGGCCTCCATCTCGAGGCGCTCCATGTCTTTTTGCGTGCGCTCGCTGACGGCTTGGTTGGCCTGGAGGGTGAGGTCGAGGTTCGGGAGGAGGTTGTTTTTGGCGAGGCGGCGCTCGATGTCGGCTTTTTCGAGGGTGAGGTCGAGGCGGCGGATCTCGGGGCGGAAGATGAGGGCTTTGGCGATGTCGCTGGAAAGACGGGTGGCGTCGGGCACGGGCGGCTCGGGGAAGGCGGACAAAAGCCGGGAGCGGGGGGAGATGACTGGCTCGTCATCCTCGCCGCGGTGGAAGAGGGAAAGCTCGATGGCGGCGGCCTCGAAGCGGCGGCGGGCCTGGACGACGCTGATCTGGCGGCTGACGACGAGGCGCTCGTTGTCCACACGGATGATGGGGGCGACGGCGCCGCGCCCGGCCTGCTCGGCGATGGCGGCATCCCGGTCTTTGGCGACACGCAGCAGCTCCTCGGCGAGCTGCCAGCGGTGGCCGGCGGCGAGCCAGTTGTAATAGGCGATGGAGGCGGCGCGGATGAAGTCAATGTATTGGCGGAGGATGAGTGGATCGGCCAGTTCCTGGTCCACGCGGGCCTGGTAAAGCTGGGCGCGGCGGCGGTCGAGCGTGCCGTCGCGCAGGAGGTTGAGCTTGAAGCCGAGGATGGCCTCGCCGTCGCGCTGGGTGCGGTCTTTGTTGTAGTTCGGCAGGAAGCCGCTGCTGAGCTGGTAGCCACCGAAGAGGCTGCCGCCCCAGAAGGGCAGGGGCTGCTCCAGGAGCGCGGCGCCGCTGCGCCCGTCGTAATAGCCGGAGGGGGTGAAGCTGCCGCCGACGCTGAGATTGAGGTCAAAGGCGCCAGCAGCCTGGCGCACGCGGCCGTTGGCGATGTCCATCTCGATCAAGGCGGCGAGATAGGGCGGGTAGGTACTCTTCACGGAGGCGAGCACCTCGTCGAGCGTGAGGGGCTTTTCCGCCGCGGCGGGTGTGGTGGCGGCGAGCAGAAGCGCCAGGAGGCTGGATCGGAGGGCGCGGTAACGGTTCATGGATTGGGCGCGGCAACCGGAGAAGTGCGCGGGCTGCGGGTGGGAGCAAACTCTGCGCTTTGGCAAGCGCGCCTACGCGGGGCGGTAGGCGCATTCGCCAGAATGCGGGAGAGGGAGGAACCACGAATGGACACGAATAGACACGAATCTGTGAAGTCCTTTGCCGAGGCGCGGAAACTGCGCGTGCCTGCGTGAGCGTTCTCCGCGCTTTTGGCAAACGCGCCTGCGGGGTGGTGCGGGGCATTCACCAGAATGCGGCGCAGGGTAGGGCGCGTTGTCCTCAACGCGCCGCGAGCGCAGGTGGCGGGTACGCGGGGTGGTTCAACGTCATTCGTACGCTGCGTCCCCGCACGCGGCGGGCTGGGGACAGCCCGCCCTACCCGGGGCGGGGCATTCGCCAGAATGCGGGGACTGGGGGTGTGGTTCACGTTTTTTTCTCCACGGGTTCGGTGTTGGAGATGACCGGGGGGAAGCCGTTGAGCTGGCGCCAGATTTCCTTCCAGAGAGGCACCTGCTGGAGCAGCACCCAGCCTTTGGCGCGCACGCCCTGGCGCAGCCAGCGGTTGCCCGGCCACGGCTCGACGCGCTCAACACCGCGCCGCACGATGACATCCGGCTTGGGGGCGACGACGACGCGGAACTGGCCCATGCCGTCGTCGGTGGCGTCCACAAAGACGACCTCGCCGCCGAAGGTGCCGACGGCGACGCTGGGCCAGCCGATGAACTGGACGGCGGGCCAGCCTTCGAATTGCAGGCGCACGGGGCTGCCTTCGGTGATGGTGCCGTCCTCGTGAACCTGGCGCGCGGTGACGAGGGGGATGTCATTGCCGTCGAGCATGAGTTCGACAAAGCGGCTCTCGGTCTCGGGGATGACGACGCAGATGGGGGAGCCGGGTCGCAGGAAGGTGCCGTCGGTGGCTGTGACGCTGAGCACGATGCCGTCGCGCGGGGATTCGATGACTTGCTGGAGGTTTTGGCTGATCAAAGAGTCAATGGAGGCCATCTCGCGCTCGGCGGCGGCCACATCGCCCTGGGCGGTGCCGCGGTTGGCTCGGATGTTGGAGATGGATGCCTCCATCTCGCGCTCGGTGCGGGTGAGGGTGGCCTCGGCGGCGGCGAGGTTGGCGGCGGAGCTGTCGCGCGCGAGGGTGGCCAGCTCGAGGTCGCGCGTGGAGACGAGGCCTTTTTCAGCCAGGGTGACGGTGCGCTGGTGGTTCAGCACGGCGGTTTCGGCGGTGATTTTTTCAGCGGCGATGCGCTGGCGCGCGGCATCAATGGCCTGGCTTTTTGCCAGTTCCATTTCCTGGGCCTGCTGGGTGAGGTCTTCGACACGCTGCTTGGCAGCGGCGCGGCGGGCGATGGCGGCATCGCGCTGAAGACGGAGGTTGGCGAGCAGGTTGGGGTCGTTGTCCTGGATCTCGACGAGGATGTCGCCCTTCTTCACGCGCTGGCCTTCGACGACGTGGAGTTTTTTCACACGGCCGGAGACGGGCGCCTCGACATTGATGCGGCGCTCCAGGGGATCAAAGGCGATGACGCGCCCGGCGCCGGGCACGTTTTGCTGCCAGGGCAGCACGAAGACGCCGATGAGGGAAAGAACGAACAGGATGGCCAGCACACGTGCGAGGATGCGGCTGAAGCGGGAGCTGCCGGCTAGGGCCATGCAGGGCAGCCTGCCGCGAAGCTCCAGAGTTGGGATGGCGTGCGCTTTCATCGTGCTTGGGTGGGTGGATGCGCTGCTTCGGCAAAGCTGCTGAGGTCCAGCACGCGCTGGCAGCGGCGGAGCACGGCGGCGTCGCGCGTGGCGACGAGAACGGTCCAGGGATTTTTTTCATCAAGGATGATGCCGCAAAGCTCGTCCATGCTGGCGTCGTCGAGACCGTCGAAAATTTCATCCAGCAGCAGCAGGCGAGGCCGTGTGACGAGGGCGCGCGCCAGCACAAGGCGGATGCGCTGGCGGCTGGAAAGGGGCAGGCCGCCGGTGATGAGCTGCGTGTTCACGCCGTCGGGCATCTCCAGCAGCTCGCGCAGCAGGCCCACGCGGTCGAGGGCGGCGGTGACTTCGTCCATGGTGATGCTCATGTTGCCGAGGCGTGTGTTTTCCACCACGCTGCCCTGGAAGATGTCGTCCGGACGGACCAGCGCCACCTGCTCGCGCAGGGCTTCGAGATACCAACTGCGCAGGTCGAGGCCGTCGAGGCGGATGTACCCCTCCGAAGGCTCGCGCCCGCCGTGGAGGATGTCGAGCAGGGTGCTGGAGCCGCTGCCCTGGGTGCCGGTGAGGGCCACGCGCTCGCCGGGCGCCACCTCAAAGGAAAGGCCGGTGAAGACCGGCACGCCATACGGGTAGGTGTAGCCGAGGGTGCCGACTTCGAGGCGCGCGCCGTCCGGCTTGCGCGGGGGGAACTCGCCGTCCTCGCGCTCGACGGGCAGGTCCACGAGGTGGCCGAGCTTGTCCATGGCGGCCATGGCGTCATACCAGGCCTCGAATTTTTTCCCGAGCTTGGAAAGGGATGCCACGATGGTGCCGACGATGAGCTCGCTGGCGACGAGCTGTCCGAGAGTGAGCTCCTGGCTGATGACGAGCCAGCCGCCGACGATGAGCAGGGCGGCGCTGGCGACGACTTCCATGACGAGCAGCCCGGCGATCTGACGGTAAAGCACGCGGAAATGCGCGCGGCGGTTGTCGAGGTAGCGGCGTGTGAGGTCGTCGGCGCGCTCGGCGGCGATGCGGTAGCCGCCGGGGCCTTTGAAAAGCCGCGGGTAGCGCGCCAGCTCCTCCAGCCAGCCGACAACCTCGTATTTGGCAAGAGACTCGCCCACGCTCGTGCGCACCGCGCCGCGGCCGAGCACGAGCATGGTGCCCAGCAGCAGCGCCAGCAGCAGGATGACAAAGCCGAGCAGGTAGGGGTGGTAGAGGCCGAGCACGGTCATGCCCACGACCATGCCGAGCACGATGTTGATGCCGTCGAGCAGCATGAGGGCGGTGCTTTTCTGCACGGTGACGACATCAAGGAAACGGTTCACCAGCTCGGGCGCGTGAACGCCGTCCAGAGAGGACGCGCACACGCGCGGCAGGCGGTGGGAGAGATCGGCGGCCAGGCGCACAAAGAGCCGCCGCTGAATGATCTCCACGATGTAATACTGCATGGCGCGGATGAAGGCGGAGAGCAGCAGCGCCAGCGTGAGGGCGAAGGCCATGATGAGCAGCGCCGTCCACAGCGGGCCGGACTGGCCACCGAAAGCGAGGTTGCTGACCAGCGCGTTCACCGCCAACGGCAGCGCCAGATAAAGCACGCCGGTGACAAGGCTGAAGATGATGACCGAGCTGATGTCCTTCCTCTCCGGCCGCATGAGCGCGATGAAGCGGCGGACTGGAGAGACGGCTGCCTGCCCATGATGAACGTCGTGCCCGAGCGCGCGCATCGGCAGTTCCGCGCTGACGATGCCGAAATCCGCCGGCGCCTCCGCGCTGGCGAGGCCAAGGCGCGAGGCCAGCTCGCCGCGCGTGAGGTTTTCGGTTTCCGAGGGGTTTTCAGGGTCGGAGACACGCGCTTTGAAAAAGCCGTGCTTGCGGATCACCAGCCAGCTTTGGCTCTCGGCGGACCAGGCCGCGAAAGGCACCGAGTCCGCCGCGCGCCAGATGGCATCCGCCAGCGAGAGACGCGCCGGGGTGATGCTGAGCCCGCATTCACTGGCGGCTGCCGCGAGGCGTTCCAGAGGCTCCTTGCAAGAGCGCGCGGCATTGTGCAGACCCTGGCTGGCGCGCATCCGGTCAAAGGGAGTGCCGGTCAACCCGCACAAATGCGCGAGAGTCTGCACATCATGCTCGTGCAGGGCGGGGGAGTCAGGAGTGTTGTTTGGTGATGCGGCGTCGGGGGGCTTCGCCATAAATTCGCGCCAGTTTACGGCGTACGTTTTGGCATGGATGCCTCATTTTATTCAGCGGCAATCTGCCGAAAGGCGGGCTTGCGCGGGGACGTTTTCAATCATAACCATCCCCCATCATGAACACCCCTTCCATCCTTGCCGCTTTCGGTCCTCTGGGCACACCCGAGTTGATCATCATCGCCATCCTTGTGCTGGTGCTTTTCGGAGCCAAAAAGCTCCCCACTTTCGCCCGCAGCCTGGGCAAGAGCATGGGGGAATTCAAAAAAGCGCGCGAGGAATTCGAGCACGAACTGACCCAGGCTCAGGAGGAGGTCGAAAAGCCGACCATCCCAGCAACGGCGGAAAAGCGCCAGCCTGTGGGTGCTTCCAAGGACGTTTGATCATCACGCTTTTTCCTGGATGAGTTCGACGGGAATCACACGGCGGACCCTCGGGTCCGCCCTTTTTTTGGTGCTGGGCTTGGTTGCTTCACAGGCGGGCGAGCCAGTGACTTTTTGCGCTTACAATTTGAAGAACTGGCTGGTGATGGAGTCTCCTGGCGGGAGCAAACGGCCTCCCCAGTCGAAGCCTGATGAGGAAAAGCAGAAGGTCATTGAATTCCTTTCCGAAATACAGCCCGACATTCTCGGTGTCTGCGAGATCGGCACGCGCGAGGATTTGCAGGAACTGCAGTCGCGGCTCAAAGACGCGGGCATGGACCTGCCGCACAGCGAGTTCAACCAGGGCGCGGATGTGACGCGCAGTCTGGCCCTGCTCTCGCGCTTCCCCATCTCGGCGCGCCATCACCAGGGCGGTCTGCCCTACCAGATTGGCGGCGAGACTTTTTTTTTCCAGCGCGGCATCCTGGATGCCACTGTGGACATCCGTCCGGATTTCCAGGTTCGTTTTTTGGGTGTGCATCTGAAGTCCAAGCGCGAGGTGGCCGAGGGCGACCAGGCGCTCATGAGGCGCAACGAGGCGCATTTGACACGCGCGCATCTCGACAAAATCTTTTCCCTGCAATCGCGGCCAAATCTTGTGCTCTACGGCGACTTCAATGAATACCGCAACGAGCCTTCAATGGATGAGATCATCGGCAGCAGGGCGCAGGAGAGCTACATGCTGGAGATACCCGTCAAAGACGCGCACGGCCTTCTTTGGACCCACTTTTGGGATGTGGCGGATGTTTACAGCCGCCTCGACTACCTCTTTGTCAGCCGGAATCTGAGGCCCCTGGTGGACACGAAAAAAAGCCGCATTCACACAAGCGCGGATTTTGACAAGGCCAGCGACCACCGTCCCGTGGTGCTGAACTTCGAGGCGCCCCAGGCTTCAGCCGGGGAGGGGCGCTGAGCGCGCCAGCAGCACATCCGAGGCAATCTGCGCGCGCAGTTCCTCCATGCCGGCAAATTTTCTCTCCGGCCTCATGAACGCTCCCAGCCGCACTTCGAGATCCTGCGCGTAGAGATCGCCCTGCCAGTCGAAGAAATGAACCTCCAGCATGGGGACTGAGCCGGTCTTTTCCACCGTCGGGCGCACCCCGAGGTTCGCCACTCCGGCCAGTGTCCTGCCCCCGATGTCGGCGCTCGCCGCATACACGCCGTAGGGCGGCAGCATCTCCGCCTCCACGCGCACATTGGCGGTCGGGAAGCCGAGTCCGCGCCCCAGTTTCCGGCCTTCCACCACTTTGCCGAACAATGCGTAGGGCCGGCCCGACAAAGCCGCCGCCCGCGCGAGATCTCCCGCAGCCACGGCTTGGCGGATCAGCGTGCTGCTGACCACTTCGCCATCCACCCGCACCGGCGGAACACCATAGACTGCGAAGCCGTGCCTCTGTCCGAGGTCCATGAGCGAGTGGATGGTGCCGCCGCGGTTTTTGCCAAAGGTCCATGCGTAACCCACCGAGACGCAGCCCAGCGGACGGCAGACCCCCACCAACTCCGCGACGAAATCCTCCGCCTCGGTGGACGCAAGCTCCGGGGTGAAGGGGCACACCAGCATGGCATCCAGCCCCATGCGTTCGAGAAGCACGGCGCGATAGCGCGCGCCGCACAGGCGCAGCGGCGCGGACTCGGGGCGCAGGACGCGCAACGGGTGGGGGTCGAAGGTCAGCACCACCGCCCGCCCGTCATGCCGCGCCGCATGCTCGCGCGCCGCCAGTATCACCTCCTGATGGCCCAGGTGCAGCCCGTCGAAGACTCCGATGGCAAGCGCCAACGGACCGCGCAGGCAGCCGAGTTGGGGGATGGATTCCAGCTTTTGCATTCGAGACCGGTGCCGCCAAAAACGATGCGCGGCGCGGGATTCAAGCCGCCAGTGGCGGCGATTGTCAAACACGCTCTTTGAACAAGCGGGATGGCGCACGAGGGCCGTCCCGGGCCTTTCTTCCTCTCATCGGATTTCCACGCCTTCCAAAATCGTACGCATGGCCGCTTCCGCCGCGGCCGGTGTGCGGGCATGGACGCGCAGCAGAGGCGCGCCTGCCGTCACGGATTCCCCCGTTTTAACGATGCGGTCCACGCCGACGGCGAAGTCAACCGGGTCACTCGCGCGCGAACGGCCAGCGCCGAGAGCGAGCACGGCACGGCCAATGGTTCCAGCGTCCATGCGCCGCACAATGCCACTTGCGGGCGCGGGCACCTCGATAATGACGGGGGCGGCGTGGACTTTGGTGATTTTTTCCAGGACGGAAATGTCCCCGCCCTGGGCGGCGGTCATTTGCTGGAACTTGCGCCACGCGCTGCCATCGCGCAGGCGTTGCCCGTGCGTGGCGCGGGGTGTGTCGGAGACGGCGCCGGCGAGGTCGAGCACAATGTCCTCCAGGTCCGCCGGGCCGCGCCCCTGAAGGCACTCGGCACACTCTGCCACCTCGAGCGCGTTTCCAGCGGCACGGCCGGTGGGCTCGCTCATGGCGTTGATGCGCACCGCGCAGCGCACTCCGAGCGCGGTTCCCACAGCCACCATGGAATCCGCCAGCGCGCGCGCCTGCTCCTTGGTTCGCATGAAGGCGCCGGTGCCGTGCTTCACATCGAGTACGAGGCGGTCGAGTCCCTCGGCCAGCTTCTTGCCCATGATGCTGGCCGTGATGAGCGGGATGCTCGGCACGGTGGCAGTGACATCGCGCAGGGCGTAAAGTTTTTTGTCCGCCGGACACAGGCCCTCCGTCTGGCCGACCATGACGCAGCCCACATCGCTCACGACGCGGTGGATTTCCTTCTCCTCCAGCCGGGTGCGGAAGCCCGGGATGGACTCCAGCTTGTCCAGGGTGCCGCCGGTGATGCCAAGACCGCGCCCGGAAATCATCGGCACCCAGAGACCGTCGCATGCCAGCAGCGGCGCGAGAACGAGGGATGTCTTGTCGCCAATGCCGCCGGTGGAGTGCTTGTCCACGCGCGGCGGTGATCCGGCGGGCCAGCTCAGCACGATGCCGCTGTGGAGCATGGCATGGGTGAGGGCGGCGGTCTCGCTCGCGGTCATGCCCTGGAAATATACGGCCATGGCGAGCGCGCTCATTTGATAGTCGGGCAGTTCGCCCAGGGTGAAGGCGCGGATCAGGGCGTGTATTTCCTCTTCGGCGAGGGCTTGGCCGTCGCGTTTTTTTTCGATGAGGCTTGGGACGTGCATGGCGGTGTCGGAGTCAGAGTGGGCGGCATGCGATGATGCCGGCGTGGCTTTTGAAATCGGCGAGGTAGGCGTGAAGGGGCTTGTCCACCATCACGCGCTTGCGCGTGGTGGAGGCGTGCATGAAGCGGCGGGCGCCGGCGGCATCCCGGAGGATGAGGCCGGCGTGGCTGCAATAAACATGCGGCTTGTGCGTGACAATGCCGACGATGTCACCGCTTTCGAGCTTGTGCTCGATGCCTTGCACGGCGGCCTTTGGCAGATAGTGGAAAGGATGGCTCTGGAGTTCGGCCTCGATGCGCGCCATGCCCGCGCGCAGGTCCGGGTTATTGGCGAGGTAGCGGTAGCTTTTCCAAAGCACGGTCATCTCGTCAATGCGCCGGCCTTTGATCTCGGTGAGGGGGCCGAGGGTGGCGGTGATGTCGCGCACATGGCCGCGCCGGTCGTTGTCGCGAAACCATTCCTCCAGGTAATGGATGCGCTCCAGATAACCTCCACGGCAGAGACCACCACGGTAGCGAGTCGTCTCGATTTCGCGCAGGAGACCGGCGGGAGTGCGGGAGCCATGCGATCTGCCGAACATGCGCGCGAGGCCGAGGGCGGTCTCGAAGAAGGTCCAGCAGTCCAGCCCGTCGAAATTTACCGAGGGCGACTCGACACGGTCGTCTATCTCCAGGGTGAATCCGGCATAAGGCGTGCCTTCCATGGCAAGCGCGGCGCTCGTCACGCGCGCGCCCATCGGCAGCCGGCTCCACTGTTCCGCGATGCCGCGTGCCACGATCCGGTCAAATTTCTCCCTGCCCTTGAATGTCACGCTTTGCGGCAGATGCTCCACCCCCTTGACGCTGTCGGTAACTCCGCACGCGGTCAGGGCGAGCAGGAAACGGCGGCGTGTGGGATGAAGGCTCATGAACCCGCCATTCTTCCCGCTGCGCCCTCCGGCGCAAACGGGAAAGCGGCAAGCCCGCCGTCAGGGAAAGGGGAGAAACATTCCCTGACGGCGGGCTTGCCGGAGCTGAGGATTCTGCCAATGTCCCGCGCCATGCCACGCGATGCATTTCACGAAAGTGTCTCCCATTATTTCAACCGGGCGGCTTCCTACTCGAAGGTGGACGAGGGGCTCATTGACCAGGTGCGCTGCTGCAACTCGGCCTACAGGATGCGCTTCCCGGTGAGGAAGGACGACGGCAAAATCACCGTGGTGGAGGCCTTCCGCGCCGAGCACAGCCACCACCGGCAGCCGACGAAGGGGGGCATCCGCTTCAGTCCTCATGTGACGATGGATGAGACGATCGCCCTGGCGGCGCTGATGACCTACAAATGCGCTATCGTGGGCGTGCCCTTCGGCGGCGCGAAGGGGGCTGTGTGCATAGACCCCTCCACCTCGTCGGAGGGTTTCCGCGAGCGTGTCACGCGGCGCTACACGGCGGAGTTAATCCGCAAAAATTTCATCGGCCCTGACATTGACGTGCCTGCGCCGGACTACGGAACCGGCGAGCGGGAGATGGGCTGGATCGCCGACACCTACAAAAACATGCGCATGAACAGCGGCGACGCCTATGCCTGTGTCACGGGCAAGCCGCTGAGCATGCACGGCATTCCCGGACGCAGGCAGGCGACGGGGCTGGGCGTGTTTTACGGCATCCGCGCGTGCATGGAAAACGCGCAGGACATGCGGGCGCTGGGACTGGCTCCGGGTGTGGCGGGCAAGCGTGTCATCGTGCAGGGGCTGGGCAATGTGGGCTACCATGCCGCGTGGTATCTGCAAAAGGAGGGCGGCGCGTTGATCACAGGCATCATTGAGAGGGAGGGCGGCATTTTCAACGCGGACGGTCTCGATGTGGAGGAGGTCTTCCGCCACCGCCAGGCCGGGCGCACTCTGCTGAACTATCCCGGCGCGGAGAATGTGGAGGGCGGCATGGCGCTGCTGGAGCGCGAGTGCGAAATCCTGGTGCCAGCGGCGCTGGAGAACCAGATCACTGCGGAGAACGCTCCGCGCGTTCAGGCGAAGATCATCGCCGAGGCGGCGAATGGGCCTGTGGATTTCGAGGCGGAGAGCATCCTGCGCCAGCGCGGCGTGCTGATGCTGCCTGACATTCTGATGAACGCTGGCGGTGTCACCGTCTCCTACTTCGAGTGGTTGAAAAACCGCGCCGGGGTCAGTTTTGACCGCATGATCTCCCGCCACGAGGAGCTGGTGAAGCGCGAGCTGATCGCCGCCATCGAGGGGATGACGGGGCTGGACATGCCGGTGGAGAAGCTGCCGCGCCTGGTGCATGGCCCCAGCGAGGAGGAGCTGGTGGTCGCCGCACTGGAGCAGAGCATGGTGCGCGCTTATCAGCGTGTGTGGAAGTGCTGGAAGGAGCGCGACCTGCCGGACCTGCGCACCGCCGCCTTCCTGCTGGGCTTGGAACTGGTGGCGGAGAGCTACCGGCACCACGGCATCTTCCCCTGAGAAAGCCGCGCTTGCCACTGCTGGCGGTTCCGTCAGTTTGTGCCATATCCAGCAATCCGCCGAATGAGCGCCAAGACGGACATCTTCAGCCTCGTGCCGCCCGGCTCGCGCCACCGCGTGGTGGGCGAGCGCGTGACGGTGCTGCCAGGCTGCACGGTGGATGTGCTCACAGCCAGAAAAATCGACCTTCAGCAATGGGAGCTGCACCGGCTGAGCGACCCGTACTGGCGCTGCTACTGGCCGGTGGGGGCGGGCGGTGAGGTGGAGATCAATGGCAGGCGCACGGAGCTGGCACCGGGCTTTTTGTATCTGATCCCGCCGCACACGGCCTTCAGCGGGCGCAACAGCCGCCCGTTTTCAAAGTGGTATGTGCATTTCAATCTCGGCGCCGCCGGAGACCGCGCCGCTCCCGGCATCCATGTCCTGAAAGCCACCCCGGCGGCGAAAGCGGCGCTGCGCGAGCTGATGCGGCTCGACCCGGGGGAAAGCGTTTTTTCCTGGCCCGCCGTGCGCCTCGTGGCCGAGGCGGTGGCGCGGCTTCCAGCCTCGGTGTGGGCGGGGCAGCGCCTGGACCCGCGCCTGCGCGGCGCGCTGGACTTCATGAGCGCTCATCTGGCCTTGAAGCTGACGGCGGAGCAGATCGCCAGATTCGCGGGCCTCAGCGTGCGCAATCTCAACCATCTCTTCCAGCAGGAGTTGAAGCTGCCGCCCATGCGTGTGCTGCTGGACTACCGGCTCGACCACGCCTGCGGTCTCCTCCGCCACGGGGATGCCAGCATTGACGAGATTGCCGAGCAGAGCGGCCTGGTGAACCGGCATTATCTCAGCCGGATGATGCGGCAGTACCGGGGCACATCCCCTGCGGCCTACCGCAGGGAGAACGCGGGGTGAGAGCTCACGGCGCCGTCCGGGCAGGCGTCACATACGTTCCTTTTCCGGCGGAGCTTGCCCTCTGGAAATGGCTGCGCTAACGATCCTGTTCCCCCACCCGCCAACCTTCATGCGCATTCTTCATCTCACCCCGGGCACCGGCACTTTTCACTGCGGAAGCTGCCTGCGGGACACCGCCCTGATCAAAGGCCTGCGCGTGCGCGGCCACGATGCGATGATGGCTCCGCTCTACCTGCCCCTGGTCAATGACCGCGAGGCGGCGAGCCCGGAGCTGCCTGTGCGGGTTGGCGGCATCTCGCTCTACCTCCAGCAGAAGCTGCCCTGGACGCGGCATCTGCCGCGCGCCTTCCACCGCTGGCTCAACAAGCCCGAGCGGCTGCGCTCCGCCGCGCGCCTCATGGGCATGACGCGCGCGAAAGACCTCGGCGAAATGGCGCTGGGGGCGCTCGTCGGCGAGAAGGGGCCGCAATGGCCCGAATGGCGCCGTCTTTTGGACTGGATCAAAACGGAGGCGAAGCCGGATGTGATCTCGCTGTCCAACAGCCTGCTCATCGGCCTGTGCCCGGCCATTGAAAGGGACCTCGGCATTCCTGTCGTGGTTTCGCTTCAGGGGGAGGACTCCTTTCTCGACACACTGATTGCCCCCTACCGGGGGCAGGCATGGGAAGCCATGCGCGTGAACGCGCGGCATGTGACTCGTTTCATCGCCCCCAGCAAATACTACGCCGGTGTCATGAGCGCTCGGCTGGATGCTCCGGCGGAGAAAATGGCGGTGGTTTACAACGGCATTGACGCGAACTCCTTCGGCACGGCGGACCCTGATCCGAACTGGCCTGTGGTGGGCTACTTCGCGCGCATGATTCACGGCAAGGGGCTCACCACCCTGGTGGACGCCTTCATCGAGCTGTCAAAACGCAACCGCGTGCCCCGGCTCAAGCTCAAGATCGGCGGCGCGAAGACTCCCGCCGATGAGAAGTATGTTGCCGGCCTGGAGCGGAAGCTGGCCGAGGCGGGCTGCGAGCAAAAGGTGGAGTGGCATCCGAATCTGAGCTTCGCGGACAAGCTGAAATTTTTCCGCAATCTCACGGTGCTTTCCGTGCCGGCCACTTACGGGGAGGCGTTCGGCCTGTATCTGCTGGAGGCGATGGCGAGCGGTGTGCCGGTGGTGCAGCCGGATCATGGCGCCTTCCCCGAGATCATCGGCATGACGGGTTGCGGCGTGCTGTGCAGGCCGGACGATCCGTCCGCGCTGGCCGACGCTCTGGAGAATCTGCTGCTCGACGATCATGCGCGAGAGCAGATGACAAACCGCGGAATTCAAGGTGTGCGCAGCGAGTTCAGCGTGGCCCGGATGGCCGAGCGTTTTGAAGAGGTGCTCATGGCGGCGCGGGAACGGACTGTCCCGGCAGGAGTTCATGAGCATTCCGGGGCCTGAACCCCGGCGCTTTGATCACTTCTTCTTCAAGATCACGTCGCCGAGGCTGAACATGGGGCCGTAGATGGCGTAGATGAGGAAGCCAACGAGGACGCCGAGGATGAGCATGGTGAGGGGTTCGATGAGTTTGTCGAGGGAGGCGGCCATGTTTTCCAGCTCCTCCTCATAGTCGTCGGCGATCTCTGCAAGCATCTCGGTGCCGGAGCCGGTCTCGGACGCCAGCTCAATGAGGCCGCAGAGGTTGCGCCCGTCGGAGCCGAGCCAGTGCGACTCCATGAGGAAGGCCTCGTGCAGGGTGCGGCCGACGACAATGTGGTCGCGCAGGCGCAGAAAGAACTCCTTGTAATGGTAGTGCCAGGTGGCGCTGGCGGTGATCTCAAGGGCGCTGGTCAGGCGCACGTTGGACTCCGTGAGCATGGACATGGTGCGGAAGCCGGCGGCGGCGGCGGATTTGCGGATGAGCGGGCCGACGACGGGGATGCGCAGTGACAAATCCTGGGTCCAGCGCTGGGCCATGAGCCTGCCGAAGTTGGCAAAAAAGAAGTACAGTGCCAGCACGGGCACGCCGACCATGTAGGGCTTGTGGATGAAGAGGTTGGAGAGCCAGATGAGCACCTTGGTCGGAGTCGGCAGCTCGGTGCCGAAGCTGGTGAAGAGCTTCGACATGGCGGGCACGAGGGTGAAGCTCATCACAATGACGACGGCGACGCCGAGCACGATGACCACTCCAGGATAGATGAGAGCGCCCTTGAGCTTTTTGAGGGTTTTGGAGGACTTCTTTTTGGAGAAGCCGATGCGGCGGCAGACTTTGGCGAGCTGGCCGGCCTCCTCGCCGGCGATGATGAGGGAGAGGATGTCCTCGGAGAAAAGGTCCGGGAACTTGCGCATGGCGTCGCTGAACTTCTCGCCCATGGAAATGCTGTGGATGACCTCGGCGATCATGCCCTTGTAGCGGGCGGAGCGGACGCGGTTGACCTGGAGTTTGAGGCTTTTGGCCATGCTGATGTTCCGCTCCAGGCAGCGTCCGAGGCCGGAGAAAAACGCGCCGCAGTCCTCGACTCCGCCTTTGGGCGAGGTGAAGCGCTGAATCTTCTCATCGGCGCCGGTCACGTCCTCGATGGAGGCGGTCTCATTGGGCGCGACACCGCAGCCGATGAGCGCCTTCTCATGCGTGTCGGTGTCAACGATCGTCAGGCTTTTGTGACCGGTGTTGACGTTGGTGAGGGTGACTTTTTTGAGCATGAGGAGAGGGGATGTCAGCGTGACGAGGAAGCGCGCAGGTCGGTCAGGGCCTTGGGGCGATAGACATTGAGGGTCAGACTGTTGCCCTGGATTTTAACCCTGGGATTTTGCGAGACATTGACCGAGGCGGTGACGACGGCCGCCTGCATGGCGCCAAGGCCGGAGGGATTGACTGTGCCGGTCTCGATGATGGTCGGGACACCGGTGACGGCGTCCGAGAGCATGGGGCTGTCATTCACGGTGGGCATGACGGAGGCGACGCTGGCCTGGCCGCCGGTGCCGAAGGCGCTGAGTCCGAGCTGCCAGACGCGCGCCATGTTTTCCTGGTAGTTCCGGGTGATGGCGACGCGGTGGGCCAGCTCCTCCTGGAGCATGAGAGCTGAGGTGAGACTGATGGCGGCGCTCATGCCAATGGCGGTGACGGCCGCGGCGGCGAGCACTTCGATGAGAGTGTAGCCCGCGCGGCTGGCGCGATGATGAGGGCGGTTTTTCATGACGAGGGCGGGGTGGGCAGGAAGTAGTGCTCCAGCCAGAGATCGCGCGGCAGCAGGCTGGCATAAGAGGGGCCGGTGTGGGGCAGGGTGGGCGCGGCATCGTCAGCAATAAAGGTGAGACGGTCGGCGCGCGGGCCGGTGCTGGCGTAGCGTTTGAAGAACCAGTTGGTCATGACGCCGCCGATCCAGCGGACGTTGATGACGGGATTGTCGTGAAGGGCGAGCCAGACTGACTGGTGCTCGTTGATGAAAACGAGCCGCCAGCGCAAGTCGGAACCGCTGACGGGCGCGCCACGCCAGGAGAGGTCGAGCTTTTGCCCGTGCGGATGGCGGCAGCCGAGGATGAGCCGGCGGTTGTTCTCGTTTTCAAAACAGATGTTTCCCACGGGCTGGCCGGCGTCCTGGATGAGGGTGACGATGACCGGGGGCAGGGCGCCGGCGGCTTCGAAGGCGGAGGCGCCGGACTGGCCGACGAAGACGATCTGGTGGATGACATTGCGGATGCGCAGATGGCGCAGACCGGGGTGGTCGAGCCGGACATAGAGTGTTTTGAACTGCGTGGGATAACCGGAAGGATAGCCGGGAGGAGGATGCGGCGGGCGGTCGCCGCCGAGGCCGGTGTATTCCTCCATCCACCAGGGCAGTGTTTTGTCCGAGGACTTGACATAAACATCCACCTCGTCCACTCCGGCGCGCCCGGCGGTGACTTCGCGGTTGATGATGTGATGCAGGGAGTTGGAGGGGTGGAGGTCGTTGCGCACGACATTGAGGTGCCCATCGAAGACACGGCCGGTTTCCACCGTGAGCGAGGCGCGCAGCAAGGCGAGAGCCTGCTCCGTCAAGCCAAGGGTGGTGTCAACAACACCGCCGATGGTGTCGGTGACTCCGCCGACAACGTCAGTCACACCGCCGACGGTGTCGGTGACTCCGCCGACAACGTCAGTCACACCGCCGACCGTTCCGGTCACCACTCCCACTGTTCCGGTGACACCGCTGGTGACACCTCCTATGAGTTTGCCGCCTGTTCCGGCCAGTCTTTGTCCGCCGACAAGACTGCCGGTGGTGTTTGTGACTGTGTTTGTCACGGTGCTGGTGGTGGATGAGAGCAGATTCGGCTGGCTGGCTCCAGTGGTGCCGGGAGAGGTGGGCAGATTGGAGGGGAGCAGGGTGCCGCCGTTCAAGGCGATTCCGGAGACGGGTGTGTTATTGAAGGGATCGTGCGTTTGGATGTAGAGCGAGCGCGCGCGGAAGGGCAGGTCCACGCGGGAGGTGGTGCGCGCGAAGAGCGAGGCTGGATGGCGGATGACCGCGCGGCCCATGACCTGCCAGTAGGCGTGGTGCGCGCCGCTGGTTTTGTGGACATCAATTTCCGTGACTGCCGAGTCGGGCTTGCGATAGACGATGAACAAGTCTCCCGCGAGCACGGGCGGACGGCTTTTGAGAAAAAGATGGGAGGTGAAGTTGTCGAGTCCGGACGACAAAGCGGAAGGCCGTATCTGCGTGGCATGTGCCAGGAAGGCGGGTCCGGGGTGCAGGCCAGTGTTGTTGTAGGGAAAGACGCTGGTCATGGCGCCTGGGGCTAGCATGGATGCCAGCGCGTCCACTTCGTCCCAGCCTTTGACAGGCAGGATGCCGCCTGTGCTGGCGCCGAGAATCCCGGAGGTGAGGCTGCCCAGGTCGTGCGCGGGAAGGAAGCCGTGCTCCATGGCGCTCTGCCAGGCAAGCAGGCGGGAGTTTTCCAGGGAAAGCCGGCGCTGGACGGCGTTCTCGAGCCAGCTCACTTGCACGGCGCGGGTGCTCATGAGGGAAAGCCATGCGCTGAGAAAAAGACCACCGACAAGCAGCAGCATGAGCGTGGCTCCCATGATGGCGCCGCGCTGGTGGATGTGGTGCTGGAAGGCTGATTTCATGATGAGTCAAAGAGCGGGAAACATGGGCACGGTGAACATGAAAGCGGTGCGCCCGGCCATGTGGTTGTAGGAGTGCTGCGGCGTGGCGGGGGCGGCGGTGTTGGTCTGCATGCCGAGGTGGCGCATGGCGGGGTCGGGCCACCAGATGAAGTAAAAAGGCCGCTCGGCGGCGGTTTTGAAGCGGTCTATGGCGGCGCCTTCGCGCACGGACAGGCGGCTGGACCGCTCGAAAGTGACAAACAAGGGTGTGAAGTCATCACTGCTCCAGTCAGCGGGAACGCGCGCAACTGGATTGGAGGGTGGAAAGAAGACCTCGTAACCGCTGGAATAGACAAGCGGCTCGTCATCAAGCGCGGCGGGCTTGGGCGCGTAACGCTTGACGCTGGCGTGAAAACCCTGCGGCTCGGCGGCGCCGGTGAAGCGGACCACGTCCACATCGTAGATGGAGGAGACGCTGAGGTGGCCCTCGCTTTTGCTGAAGCCGAGAATGAAGATGGTGGCATTTGGAGAGGGGGTGGTTTCCGATGTGCCGAGGGGGTTGCGATAGTCGCGGTAAAGTGAGGCGGGCACCCCCGCGGCGGCGATGACATGGGCGCGGAATTTCTGCGGCGTGTCCAACTCCTCGTGCTCCAGAGAACTCCAGGGAATGCGCGAGGGACGCCAGGCGTTGTGGCTTTCACGCGGCAGGCAGAAGACGGCGGTGGCGCTGATGACATCGTGCAGAAACTGTTCCCGCAACTCCTCGGCCAGGGCGAGCATGCCGTAATGCGGGGCCACGGGCACATTCCGGCTGGTGCCGGAAGCGCCGTAATAGTGCTGCACGCGCGCGCTGCCCAGGGGGACGGAGGCCATGCTGGACACCTTCGGCTGGGCGCGCACGAGCGCTCCGTAACTGATGACGACGGCGCCGATCAAGACTGCGGAAAGAAACATCACAAGCACCAGCTCCAGGGAGGTGAAGCCGCCGCGGAATTTGCCAGTGCGCGCGTGTTTCATTTGGCCTCGGGATGCCTGCCAAAGAGCATCCTATAAACGGAGCCTTCGGAGATGTTTGAGGGCGGCGGAGGTGTCACCGGCGGCTGTTCCGGCGCGGGAGCCGGCCGCGCCGCGCTGGCGGCTTTTTCCGGCGCCGGCGGCGCGGGTGGAGCATCCCTGGGCGGGGCTAGCGCGGTCATGCCGTCCTTGCGGATGGTGCCGATGCCGCCGCTTGAGCCGCGTCCCGGCGAAGGCATGCGGTAACGAACTGAGGGGCTGCCATCCATGGGGATGACAAGCATCTTTGGCGGCAGTCCCGTCGGGCGCTTGTCCACCCAGACGAGTTCGATGGCGGAGGGGGAGATATTATGCACGCGCAGGCGCACCTGCTGGTCGGGAATGACCGGTGGCACGTCGGCACCGGGTTCGAGTCTCATGCCGCCGAGCATGACGCGGAGTCCGTTCGGCCCCGAGACTCCGCCGCCGACCGGCATGGCCAGGAGCATGTCCCGCACCTGGTTTTCCTCGGTGTCGCCTTCGGAGTTGAGGCCGTTTTCAGCGACGGTTTCGAAGGGGTTGTTTTCGTCCGCCTTGACGAGTTCGGGGGTTTTTTCCTCCGGGAAAATGAGGCTGTACTTGACCCTCTCGCTGGCTTCCTCTCCGGACTCCTGCGCGCGCAGGCCAGCGGAGGAAAGCAGCAGGAGAAGGATGTGGAAATGGAGCCAGTTGTTCATGGACGCGGAGTCATGGGGCAAGGTTCACGAGCGGGGTTTCGAGGGACACATCCAGCCGGAGCTGCCTGCCGGTGCCGCCGCCTGTGAAACGGCAGACTTTGACCCGTGAGAGCGGCAGGCGGCGCTCGATTTCGCCGAACCAGTTGTGAACTTTGGCGTATTCGTCCTCAATGGTGAGAGTGGCGATGACGGTGCGCGGGATGATGGGGTTTTCACGGGTGTTCTTCACCTCGCTTTTGCGAGATCGCACGAGGCTGATGCCCTTGTCGCGCAGGCTGAATTCGATGGCGCTCTCCACTTCCTGCTCGGTCTGGGTCTTCTCCACATGCGGTGTCCAGGCTTTGAGAAAGCGGCGGATTTCCTCGGTCTCGGCCTTGGTGCGCGCGGTGAGGATGTCGGCGGTTTGGCGGTTGCTCTCGGCGGCCTGGGCGTCGGCCTCGGCGTCAACGGCTGCGTTTTTCATGAGCACGACCTTTTGATGGACGATCTGCCCGAAGTAGGTGATGCCGCCGATGAACATCATCAGGACGACGCAGGCGAGTTGCTTGGGGTTCATGATATTGCGCGGCTTTCAGTTTTCCATGCGGACGAGGGTGGAGCGGTACTCGATGAGATCGCCTTCCTTGGTCTGCTGGGGCGAGTAGGAGCGGTAGTTGAGGCGTGAGACGCTGGTGTCGACAAGGCCCACCTCACGCGCGCTGCCTCCGTTGATGCGGATGGACAGGGCGAGGTTGGATGGCACCTGGTCGCTGCGCTCCAGGGTCAGATCGGTGAGGCGCACCTCGGGCGGCATGGCACGGGCGATGGCGACACAGACAGGCTGGACGTTGCGCGTGCCTTCAACCCATTTGGCAAGCGATTCAGCCTTGGCGGTCTCGGCGTCGAGGGCGGTTTTTTCATCCTGGAGCTGCTTGATGACTGCCTCGTGCCCGGCTTTGACGGAGTCGGCCAGCGCTTTGGCCTGCTCGGCTTTTTTGTAGGCGAGCCAGTCGAGCGTCATGAAGCAGGCGCCTCCGACGACGGCGAGGTAAAAGGCGATGGGTACGGCCTTGAAGGTGTCCGGCAGGCGCTTCGAGGTGTCAGTGCGCGGAGTTTTGAAGTCGTGGCAGATATAGTCGTTCATTGGGGTGATGTGTCGGGATCAATGCCGGCCGATGACCTGCCAGAGCAGATCCTCCTGGGTGAGGTCGATGGCGCCGGCTTTTTGAAGGTGGACAAAGATGTCGTCGCGGAACTTGGTGTCCTGGCCGTCGCTGATGAAATAGACCGGGCTGCCCTGAGGCACTTTTTGAAGCAGTGGAGTGATGATTTGGAGGGAAGTCTCGACCGCGTCGGGCCCCAGTCCGCTGCGGCAGCGCAGCTCTTTCCACTGCCCTTCCTGCTGGACTAGCGCGGCGATGGACCCCTCGCACGCGCTGATGATCAGGGTGTCGGCGGGCATGCTGCCGCGCTGGGCCACATAGAGCTGGTGGACGGCGTATTCGGTGAGGGCGAAAAGGCCGCAGCAGACGCGCCCCGGCCGTATGCCGATGGTCTTGAGCACGTCCTCGCAGACTTTGACCATGCTCTCCTCGCAGGCGAGCAGGAGGCTGGCGGAGCTGTCGGGATGATGGCAGAGCGCGTAGCGTTTGCCTCGGTCGTATTTGGGGCCGAGCACGGCGCGGGGGTTGGTGCGCAGGAGGTGGGCGGTGTTTTCGCCGCGCATCATGTTGTTCTCCAGGGAGAGGATGAAGCGGTTGTTCACGGACACGACGCACCAGCCGCCGTCAGCCATGCCGCGCCATTCCTCGGCACGCTGGGGGGCGATGTCGGCGAACTCGCCGTCCATGACGCCGCCGTCGTCAAATTTGCCGCGCTTGTTGATGGCTCGCCAGCTTGTCTGGCTGCGGCTGATGTTGATGAGCAGGGTCTTGCGCCCCTCGGACCGGCGGGACCAGGAGGTGGCCGCGTCGTCAGGCTCGGGCTTGAAGGCGGCGAAGCTCAGGACAGATTTGATTTCATCCAACAGCATAAATGGAGGTCAGGTTTTCGCGTGAGAGATAGTCATAGACCTCATGCTCGGCGTAGCCGGTTTTGCGGGTCTGGGTGGGTTTCCAGCCGTCGGCCATGCGCATGTTCACGGAGCGCTCGAAGCTCTGCATGCCGCGGGTGAAGCCGGCCTCGAGCTCCTGTTCGAGATTCTTAAACTCGCCGCGGCGAATCATGCCGCAAACGGAGTCATAAGGAAGGAGGAGTTCGTGGACAGGGAAGCGCTTGCCGCGGGTCTCATCGAACAGGAGACGCTGGCAGAGGATTCCGCGAAAGCTGTCGGCGAAGGAGAGCATGGCGTTTTCCATGCGGTCACTGGGGATGAGTTTCAGATAACGCTGCACGGTCTGCGCCGCGCTGGAGGTGTGCAGAGTGGCGACAACGACATGGCCGGTCTCGGCGGCCTGGAGGGCGATCTCGGCCGTTTCGCCGTCGCGAATTTCACCGACGAGGATGACATCCGGCGCCTGTCGCAGGGCGGCGCGGAGGGATTTGTTGAAGTCGAGTTCGTCGGTGCCGATCTCGCGCTGGGAGACGAGCGAGGGGATGCCGGGCGGATAGACGAACTCGATGGGATCCTCGAAGGTGAGCACATGCTCCTGGCGGCGTTTGGCGCGCTCAAGGATCATGGAGGCGATGGTGGTGGATTTGCCGGAGCCTGTGGCGCCGCAGACGAGAAAGAGGCCGTTTTTTGCCTCCAGGAAGGCTTTGATGGCGGCAGGCGGCACCATGAGCTTGCTGATGTCCGGGATTTCCTCCGGCAGCAGGCGCATGACCCAGCGCGGGCGTCCTCGCGTGACCATGCGGTTGACGCGGTAGCGGCGGTTGCCGAGGGTGAGGGCGTAGTCCACGCAGCCGGTCGTGAACTCCAGGGGGCGCTCCGGCTGATAGATGAAGGAGTCGAAAAAGAGCTTGCCGTTGCGCTTGTAGGTGAGCGGCTCCCAGGGTGTGATGTAGAAATCACTCACACCCGAGTCCTTTGAAAGGTGAAGCATTCGGTAGCCCAGCTGGCTGCGTTCGTGGATGTCTTCCATGTCGGTTGTCTGGATTCAACGGTTGCTGACAAAGCGCGCGCGGAGCTGCGCGCCTGCGGCGGCCCCCTCATAGATGAAAAATTGGTTGCCCTGCACCCAGCCGGCGTTGGTGTCGAGGCTCTGCCAGGAGAGTTCGAGGCGGTATTCAACGCCCTCGAGTGTGAGGCGGAAATCGGTGCTTGGATTGCGCAGCTCGACGATGTCCGCGCTGGCCTGGCGGTTGCTGGTGTTTTCGGTGCTGATAAGGCCGAGATTGATGTGGACGACTCCGCTGTGGGCGGGCTGCGTGAGTCCGAGATTTACGGAGAGAGTCACACTGCCGGCCTCGCTGTCATAGAATGTGGTGCCATTGAGCATGACAAGGCTGCCGAGGTTGAACCAGGTGTTGGGAGTGACCGAATCGAAGCTCTCGCGTGTGAAGGAGAGCACGTTTTCGATGCCCGCGTCGAGATACTCTCCGCTGCCGAGGTCGAGCTTGGTGTTGCCGTGGCGGAAGGTGGAGGTGGGGATGCCGTTTTCCACGACGGTGACGAGATTGGAGCCGCCATTGGCGTTCCCCCAGGTGCCAGTACCGGTGCCGGCGAAGCTGTCAACGAGCCGGTAGTAGATGGCCGATGCGGTGCTGCTGGTTTTGTATAGCGTGGTATCCATCGCCATGTTCCGCGCCTGGAGCCGGTCGGCTGATCCCACGGTGACTGGCACACCCTCATAGGGCAGCCAGGCTCCATTGTTGATCCTGTATTGCAGCGTGGAGCCTGCGGGCGGCGCTCCATTCGGGCTGATGAGAACACCGGTCGGAAATGCTGAATAGGAAAAAGTGCCGCCACTGGGGCTGATGACAGGACGCGGCAGAGTGGTCGCTTGCGTGGTTCCCGATCCCCCGCCTCCGACTCCGCTTCCCCCTCCGGTGCCTCCTCCGCCTGTGCCGGAGCCTCCATCACCAGGATCACCTGGCGGGGTTGGCACGAGTTCATCGGGGTCAAAAATCTGACTCGTGCCCTGGCCTTGCATGCTGCCCGGAGACGCATAAGCGAAGTTTGCCGTCGGTGATGAACCCCACACCCATCCTTGGTTGGCGCCGGTGCTGGTGTTGTAGCGCACTTTGGCGGCGGAGCGGTTTTCCGTGCCAAAGTCAGAGGTCGAGAGCGCCTCGTCGAGGAAAAACTCCTCGACTGCGGAGCCCGATCCAGTGGTGATCTCAAAACGCTGGGTGCGCGTGTTCCAGCGGGCGCGTTCCAGACCGGGCTGGGAGGAGCTGCTGGTGACACGCGCCCGGAGCCGGTTGTCCACCAGACGACCGCTGACAGGTCCTGTGTGCGAACTCCACTCTGCTTGCGGCCGGGCACGTTTCAGACGGGTCAGCACGGCCTCAGGGTTGGTCATGCCGGCGAGTGATCCTCCGTCGGCCTGATAAAGCGAGAGCATGTGGTTCAATGTGGCCACGTCGGAGGAGAGTTTCACATTTTTCACCACCACAGGCTGCTGTCCGACCATGTTAATGGCTACCGTCATGAGGACTCCCATCAGGGCGATGAGGACGACCAATTCCATGACTGAAAACGCGTCAGCCAAATGCCAAAATCTGACATGATATGAAGTGGGGCGCTCGTTGCTTGAAAGCATGGAAAATATGAAAGATATTTAAATTTACCAAAATTGTTTTCGATTTGCAAACAAAAGCTGAAAAAACCACAATTTAGACTGTCGAACATAGTTCATACTCAATTGTTGAGAGTCCCTTGAATTTTCGAGACAGGCCAGACGAGAAGCTTAACAAGTTCGAAAATTCGTGAAACGGTAGTTTTAAATACTATTTGAATGAAATGGAATGCCGGGCTATAATTTCCATATTTATGATCTATTTCATGCGAAAATGTGGCTTCCTTTTCACTTTGGCGCTCTTTGCGAGTTGGGGAGGGCTTTCAAGAACTGCCTGGGCGCAAAGCCCATCAGGCTCCTTCAATTTTTCTTCCGCAGTCTATGAATCCGAGGCCGCACCCCTGAGGGCCGCGCAACCGCAGCAGTATGATTTTTCAAAAGCCATGCTCTCGGATGTGCTGCGCTTTCTGGCGACAGATGCCGGCATCTCGTTTTTTTCCCTGCCGGATGACCGGCCTGAGGGATCGCAGTTGATCACTTTTTCGATTCGAGCCAGCCCTTTCCAAGTGCTGGAAACCCTGTGCAAGGCCAACGAACTGGCGCTCATCCCTGACAATGGCATCTGGTACATCCGACCCGCGGATGATCGCGAACTCATCGGCAAGTCCTACGAAATCCGGCACAATGCGCTGGAGCGGGTCGAGCGCACCAGCAGCGGTTCGGGATTGAGCCTGACTCCTGTCGGTTCGAACGCGGGAGGCGGTGGGGGGGGATCGGGCGGAGTCAACCTCCAGGGCAATCAAGAGACTTTCCAGGTCAGGCGCAGCGAGATTATCAATGCGATCCGTGACTTGCTGAGCCTGCCGCGTGAAGAGCAGGAGGACTCCCAGCAAGGCGCGGCGGCGCCTCCTCCGGCTCCGACCTTGGGCAGTCCCTTCGGCGGCGGAGGGGAAGAAACCCGCGCTTTGAACTCGAACGAGTTGAGCGCCTTCCGCAAACCGAAGGTCATTTGGATGTCGGACTCGAACACGCTCTATGTCGTCGCCACGCGCCTGCAGCACATGTGGGTGGAGGGCTACCTGCAGGTCGCGGACAAGCCGCAGTCACTCATTGCCATCGAGGTGAAATTCATCGAAACCACCCGTGATCCGAGACGCGATTTCGGTGTTGACTGGACCGGCACCTTTGACGTGGGCAACTTTCGCGCAGTGGACACAGTCACTGAGTCGGTGGACGCGACCACAGGCCAGCGCACCGTGCAGGTGAATTATAACAACACCCCCACCAACGGCGGCTACCGCACCGACCTGGCGAACCTGCTTTCCACAGCCAATCTGAACGCCTCAGGCGCCGCGCTTGGCTGGCCCGCGCTGGGCATTCTCAGCGCGCAAGACATCAATGTGAAGCTGCGCGCCCTGTTGCGCGACGAGGAGACCCAGATGACCTCCTATCCGCGCATGGTGACGCTTAACAACAAGGAGGTTTCCTTCCGAAGTGTCGTCAACCAGCCTGTTCTCGATGCCTCCGCGTCTGCCACGGTTGGCGCCGGTGCCACCACCACCACCGCCATTGCCTACCTGCCGATTGGCACTGTGCTCAACATCCTGCCCAAGCGCATGGAGAACGATAAAATCCGCCTCAACATGGCCGTCACCGTTTCCAGCATCATCGGCACCGAGGTCATCAACGGCAATCCCTACCCGGTGGCCTCCTCCCGGGTTTATGATGCTCCTGTCGAGATCAACTCCGGCTACACCGTTGCTGTAGGCGGTCTTGATGAAGCCCGCGAGCGCGAGGGCAAATCCGGCGTGCCCATACTGCAGGCCATTCCGTTGATTGGGAAAAGGCTGTTCAGCTATGAGAGCAAGAGCAAGAACCACAAAAACCTCATGATCTTCATCACGCCCACGCTGATTGACGCGCGCCAGGGCGGCCTGCCGCGCGAGCCGCAGTCTGTGATTCCGCAGCGTCCGAACCAGCCTTTGCCCAGGATACCCCAAGTGGACCCGAACACGGGCGCGGTCGTCGGCGGTCCTTCGGCTCTTCCCAATGCGGTGGCTTTCCTGCGCAGGGAGACGGACATTCTCCATCACACCATTTACGAGAGCCGCATCACGCCTGATGAAAGCCGCAAGGTCAGGGAATTGAAGGTGGCCCTAGACCACCTCGACGCGCAGTGCGAGGCCATGAAGCTGCAATACCCAGCCCAGGCCGCGCAGATATACGCGCAGCAGATGCAGTTGAAGGAGCTGCTGGACCGCAACCAGCAAATGGCGCGCCTGCTTTTCTCGAAAAAATACTTCTGAGCATGAAAAAGCCGCCATTCGCACAAATGGCGGCTTTGTTTGATTCACCCGAAAAATCAGCGGCTGCGGCGATTTCCTGAGGATGAGGAGCGGGAAGCCACGGATGACGGGCGAGCCAGAGTTCTACCGCTGGAAATCGCTTGGGAACGTCCTGGACTTGAGGAGGTGGACGCACGAATAATGCCCGAACTGCCGGAAGGCCGCGCCAGAGTGCTGCCGCGTGACTGGGGTGCCGAGATGCGCCCGGAAGGAGCAGGCGCGCCTGTGAAGCTGAAGGGCGCGGAACTCCGGGTTGTGGCGGGTCGTGACAGAGTGACGGGTGCAGAGAAGCGCGGAGTGGCCGGCACCGCTCCGCTGGAAAAGGGAATGCCGCGGAAGGCTGTCGTCCCGCGGGTGACGCCTTGATGATGGTGATGATTCACCACCACGTTCGAGCGACCATAGCACGGGTATCCGCCGCCCCATCCCCGGTTCCCCCACCAGCCTCGATTTCCCCACCAGTTGCCACCGCCGCCCCAGTAGCCGACGGACAGGGAGGAAAACACAGGCGCGGGCGCAAAGGCGGCTCCATTGTAATAGCCGCCGACGGGCGCGCCGTAGGCATACGGATCATACACCGCGCAAGACGAGAGTGAAAAAACGCCGAGCACACCGGCGGAGAGGGCGAGTAGGTTGGGTTTCATGCGAGTAGTGACGCGCCCCGCGCCGGCCCTATTCAAACTAAATTTTCCGCTGTTTTTGCGACTCCTGGCCTGTCCGCTGCTGTTCGCTAAACGCTTCCCGTTCCTTGCCCGACAGCCTTTGAGCGAGTATGGGGCGGCGCTGACACATGCGTTATCACGTCATCCACCGCACCACCTGCACCTACGAGAGTCCTGTCACAGTCTGCCATTACAATGCGCGGTTGGAGCCTCGCGTGCTTCCCACCCAGGACTGCCCGTGGCATGAGTTGACGATTCGTCCGGAGCCCGTGGAAAAGGCGGAGCGCGCTGATTATTTTGGAAACCACAGTGTCTATTTCGAGATCGAAGGCTCCCATCAGAAGCTCGAAGTTATTGCCAGAAGCCTGGTGGAAATCTCCCCTTCCGATCTGCCCGACCCATCCGTCACTCCCGCCTGGGAGATGGTGCGGGATGCATGTCGTGCCGATTTGCCTTCCACTGCGACGGCTGCGGGGGATTTTGGCTTCGCCTCCCAGCTTATTCCTGTTGGAACGGAGTTTGCCGATTACGCCCGCGCCTCCTTTCCCGCTCGTCGTCCCATTCTGGAGGCTGTGTGCGACTTGAACCGCCGCATTCATGAGGATTTTATTTTTGATCCCTCAGCCACCGACATCGCCACACCCGTGACCGAGGTATTGAAAAACCGCCGTGGAGTCTGTCAGGACTTCGCCCAGGTCATGATCGCCTGTCTTCGTTCCATTGGTCTGCCCGCGCGCTATGTCAGCGGTTATTTGGAAACGGAGCCGCCACCGGGGCAGCCCAAGCTGATCGGCGCGGACGCCTCCCACGCCTGGGTGTCAGTTTTCTGCGGCGAGGCCCACGGCTGGATGGACGCGGATCCCACCAACAACATCCTGCCGGAGCAAAGGCACATCACACTTGCCTGGGGGCGTGACTTTGCCGATGTCAGCCCGCTGCGCGGCGTCACTCTAGGCGCGGGCGAGCATCATCTTCAGGTGGCTGTGGATGTGCTTCCTGCCGGGGATTGAGGCGCATCCGTTCCGGGCCGGCGTGTGCATTTTTTCATCCGGGTCATCCTGCAAAGCGCGCTTTGACTTTTGCGGGATTCCAGGACATGGCGGGGCATGCTTGTTTTTGTTTATGGCACTTTGAAACGCGGGAAAAGCAATCATGCTTTTCTTGACGGGCAGAAATTTGCCGGCCTGGCGGTGACGCGGGCAGTTTACCGAATGTATGACGCGGGCGGGTATCCAGGACTCGTTTATGACGTCGAAAACGGGTGTCCAATCCGAGGGGAAGTATGGGATGTGGACGAGGCATGCCTGGAGCGGCTGGATGTGCTGGAGAATGTGGCGGGCGGCGATTATCAGCGCGAGAAAATCGCATTGGAGCCGCCGTTCGATGGATTGGATGTGCAGGGGTATCGCTGGCTGCTTCGGCTGACGGGGCTGAGAGACGCGGGCCAGTCCTGGTGATGCTCGCGGCTTTTGAGAATAAAGGAAAGATACGCCCTCCGCCTGCCGATAAACCGCATTCATATCCGTCATTCATGAAATCCCTCTACGCTTTAGCCCTGTTTCCAGCCTTGTTTGCTCACGCCGCGAACGACTGGAACCGTTTCCGCGGTCCGAATGGCAGCGGCGTTTCCGATGCGTCCGGTCTGCCAGACTCGGTGACATCCGAGACGACACTCTGGAAGGTTGAACTGGGCAAAGGATGGTCCTCGCCGGTGGTCTGGGAGGACAAGATTTTTGTCACCGCCGAGACGGGTGAGGACAGTCGCGCGGTGATCTGCCTGGATGTGAAATCCGGCAGGGAATTGTGGCGTCACGAGGAAAAGTTCGCGCCGCACAAGAAGCATAATTTCAACAGCTTTGCCAGCAACACGCCATTTGCCGATGCCGAGCGAGTTTATGTGAACTGGTGCACGGGCACTACCATCCAGGCGCTGGCACTGGATCACTCGGGCAGGGAACTCTGGAGGAACGAAGGTGTCGCCAACCACATTCATGAGCACGGATATGGTTCGTCGCCCATCGTGGTGGATGATGTGATGATCGTGCGCAGCGAGTTCGACTGGCAGCGGGATGGCAAGGTCTACACCGAGGATCCGGAGGAGCAGAAATGGAAGAGTTGTGTGGCGGGGCTGGACGCGGCCACTGGCAGGGAAGTTTGGAAGCTGGAGATTCCCAACACGCTGAACACTTTTTCGACACCCGCGGTGAATGTCCGCAAGGATGGCACGAAGGAGATCATCTGCGCCAACACCACCAGCGGCGTTTTTGCGGTGGACCCGAAGAAGGGTGTGATCAACTGGCAGTACAATCCCGGCTTCAATCAGCGCAACGTGGGCTCCGGTGTCCTGAAGGAGGGGCGTTATTTTTGCACCTTCGGCACAGGAGGCGGTGTGAAGGAGTTTGCCGCGATTGATGTCACTGGCAAGGAGCCGAAGCCTGTGAACTTCGAGTTCAGCCGGGGCCTGCCTTATGTGCCTTCACCGTTGGTGGTGGGAAATCTGATGTATCTGCTCGGGGATGGCGGCATCCTCAAGGCGGTGAAGTTCGACACGGGCGAAATGCTTTATGATGAGCGTGTCAACGGCAGCGCGGGCAGCAGCAAGTTTTTCGGCAGTCCTGTGGCGGCGGATGGCAAGATTTTTTGCGGCAGTCAGCAGGGGGATTTGATTGTGATCAAACAGGGCGAGAAATTCGAGCAACTTTCCGCCAGCAAGCTCGACAGCCCCATCAGTTCCAGCCCGGCCATCAGTGACGGCCGGCTCTTTGTGCGCACGGAAAAAATGCTTTGGTGCATCGGTGCCAAGGGCGCGCCGTTGCCTTGATCAGACCTTTCTTTTCCAAAACACCCAGCACTCCGGCGGGTGTGCCGCCGGGTTGATCGGGCGGATTTGCTGCACTTCAAAGGAGCGGATGGGCAGTTGATCCGCCCATTGGCCGATGACCTGCCGCTCCTCCCGGCCACCCTCGTGACCTGGATACACCGCCAGTGTCAGGAGACCGCCAGGTGCCAGGAGATGCAAAGCGGCATCAAGCGCGGGCAGGGTTGTCTCAGCGCGTGTGATGATGCCCTTGTCCGAGCCGGGCAGCCAGCCGAGGTTGAACATGATGCCTTTGATTCTGCCATGGAAGCTGCACGGAATGCTTTGGAGCAGTGATTCATGTCCGGCTTGAATCAGGCTGTGGCGGTTCAGTTGAATTCCGTGATCTTCGAGGCGGCGGCGTGTTGATTCCAGGGCGGCGGCTTGTACATCCAAAGCAAAAACATGGCCTTTAGGACCGACCAGATGGCTCAAAAAAAGCGTGTCATGACCGTTCCCCGCAGTCGCATCCACAGCGAGATCGCCAGCGCGCAGATGTGATTCCAAGAGAATATGCGACCATCGGACAGCGGAGGGAAGTCCTTGATGGGTTAGTGGATGAAGTTCCTGCATCGGCAATAGGAATACTGACATGCTCCTTCGCGGGCAAGCGTCGCTGACTGCAAACTTTGATATTTCAAATTTTAAACCTTTGCAAAGCATTGGCGCGGAACCTAAATTTCAGAATTAGCATATTTTTGATGCTGAGGGCTTTCTTTGGAAGTCCGAGCGCTGACGGGAATGCCTCTACAACTCTCGATCCAAGTGTGAACACGGTGGCGGATTTCACGGCCTGACCGGGGGCGGCAGCTTGTCCGGAACCAGTGTGTCCGCAAAAGACAAGCGGCGGCTTGCCATCTCCTCAAACACGCCCAAAATGCGCCTCCACTTTTTTCTGAACCGCTTGTGAGCCTTCATCATCCCACCGACGACCTCCGTGTGGCAGAAATCCTGCCGCTGATCCAGCCCGCTCTGCTTATGCACGAATATCCGCTGGGCGAGGACGAGGCCGCCTTTATCGAGGAGTCACGCCGTGCCGCCGAGGACATCGTGAAGCTGAAAAACGACCGCCTGCTCGTGGTGTGCGGGCCGTGCTCGATCCACGACATGAAGTCCGCGCTCGAATACTCCGAGCGCATCGTCGAGGCGCGCGCGAGGCACGCCGCCGACCTGGAGATTCAGATGCGCGTCTATTTTGAAAAGCCGCGCACCACGGTGGGCTGGAAGGGCTTCATCAACGATCCGCATCTCAACGAGAGCTACGACATCAACAACGGCCTGCGCGGCGCGCGCAGCCTGCTCATCGAGCTGGCGAAAAAGCGTGTCCCCGCCGCCACCGAGTTTCTCGATGTCATCACGCCGCAATACATCGCCGACGTGGTGGCATGGGGGGCCATCGGCGCGCGCACCACTGAGAGCCAGGTGCACCGCCAGCTCGCTTCGGGCTTGTCCATGCCCGTGGGTTTCAAAAACGGCACTGACGGCGGCATCCAGATCGCTTTGGATGCCATTCAGGCGGCGGCGGGAGAGCATTGTTTCCTTTCCGTGACCAAGGACGGCGTGGCGGCCATCGTGAAGACCCAGGGCAACGATGCCTGCCACGTCATTCTGCGCGGCGGCAAAGGCGGCACAAATTTTGATGCCGCCGCCATTCAAACCGTGGTGGACCAGCTCGGTCCGCGCGGTCTGCCCGCCAGCGTCATGGTGGATTGCAGCCACGGCAACAGCCTCAAAGACTACCGCAAACAGCCTCTCGTGGCCGACTCCCTGGCGGAGCAGCTCCGCCAGGGCAGCAAGGCCATCACGGGTGTCATGATCGAAAGCCACCTCGTGGAAGGCCGCCAGGATGCGAAGCCCGGCCAGGAGCTGGTGTATGGTCAAAGCATCACCGACGCCTGCGTGAACTGGGCCACCACCGAGACCATGCTGGAGCAGCTCGCGCAAGCAGTCCGGGAGCGGCGGAAACTTGGCTGATTCCTGATCCGCATCATGTTGAACGCCTCCACCGCCCGCGACGCCATCCAGCGCATGTCGGGCTGCCGCATCCTCGTCATTGGCGACGTGATGCTTGATCATTTCATCTGGGGCGCGGTGCGGCGCATCTCGCCGGAGGCGCCGGTGCCGATCGTCGAGGTCACGAAGGAAACGACTTTCCCGGGTGGCGCGGCCAATGTGGCGCGCAACCTCTCCGCGTTCACGCCGCACGCCTATTTGATGGGCCGGGTGGGCAAGGACAGCGCGGCGGGAGAGCTGACAAAACTCCTCAACGAGGAAGGCGTGAACACCAGCCCGATGCTGGAGAGCGACACGCTTCCCACCATTGCCAAGACGCGCATCATCGCGCGGCAGCAGCATGTGGTGCGGGTGGATCGTGAGATGATTGAAAAACTCAGCGCGGAAGAATTGCGGGAAGTCTCCCGCCGCGTTGAAGCCATGCTGCCGGATCTCGACGGCCTCATCATTGAGGACTACGGCAAGGGTTTCGTGACCCAGGCGTTTGTGGACCAGGTTTTGATGCTGGCGAAGGCGGCGGGAAAGCTCGTGACGGTGGACCCATCGCCGCGCAATCCACTGAGCTGGCGCGGGGCCACACTCGTGAAGCCGAACCGTCTGGAGGCTTTTGCCGCCGCGGGCATCCAGGACGCGCGCACACCCGGCCCGCCGCTGGAGGATGCGCGCCTTCTCGAAGTCGGGGAGCAGCTTCTCGATCAATGGGCGGTTGAAAAAGTGCTAGTGACGCTCGGCGAGCAGGGTATGATGCTTTTCCGCAGAAATACCTCGCCGCATCACATCCCCACGCGTGCTCGCGAAGTCTATGATGTCTCCGGCGCGGGCGACACCGCCATCGCCTTCCTCACCCTCGCGCTTGCCGCCGGTCTTAGTGACGAAGCCGCCGCCGACATCGCCAACCACGCCAGCGGCATTGTCGTTGGCAAGCTCGGCACCGCGCGCGTCAGCGTGGATGAGCTGTTGCAAGCCTTTGAAAATTGATTTCCGTCATGTCTGATTTTTCCACCATGTTCCAGGGCCATCTCGACGGCCACACCGCCACTCTGCAACGCCTGCAGGAATGCCGCGATGTCCTCGCCGCCATTGCTCAAGAATGGGTCACGGCATTAAAGTCGGGGAAAAAAGTCATCTTCTTTGGCAATGGCGGCAGCGCTGCCGACGCGCAGCATCTCGCCGCCGAGTTGGTGGTGCGTTACCGCGTCAACCGCCGCGCCTTGCCTGCCATCGCTCTGACCACGGACACCTCCATCCTCACCGCGCACAGCAACGACTACGGTTTCGAGACGGTTTTTGCGCGCCAGGTTGAGGCACTGGCGCAGTCTGGGGATGTTGTGGTGGGCATCTCCACTTCAGGGACGAGCAAAAACGTCGTCGCCGGCCTGAAGGCCGCGCGCGAGGCGGGCTGTGTGGTGGTCAGCTTTACCGGGCAAAATGGCGCCGACTGTGCCGCGCTTGCCCATCATGCCTATTGCGTGCCCACTCCTGTCACGGCCTATGCGCAGGAATGCCATCTGATGGCCGGGCATGTGCTCTGCGAGTATGTCGAGGCCGCCTTTGCGGTCGCCTAAATTCCATGGAGCACAGGCATCCTGCCTGTGCGGACAGGCGTCCCGCCTGTTTCCCATGCTTTCGTAGCATGTCAGCGTCTTCCCACACCCTGCGGCGTGCCTTGTCCGGCCTGCCCGTTTCCATCATGCTGCGAGTGGCACGGCTGCTCATCGGACTCGGGCTGGCGGCCATGCTGAACCGGCATCTTGGACCGGGAGGTGCCGGACAGATCATGATCGGGCTTGCCTGGGTGGCGCCTTTGCTTTGCCTGGCCGAGCTGGGTTTCAACCGGCTCACCGTCCGCGAGCTGGCTGCGCATCCTGACGCGGAGAGTGAAATTCTAGGCACGACTTTTTACACCCGCGTCATCACTGGCATTGTGCTTTGCGCGGCGGCGTTCGGTCTTTCCTTTTTGCTGGAGCCATCGGTGCGTGTGCTGGTCTGGGTGTATGCGCTGCTGCTGCCGACACACGCCTCCTCCGAGTTGTTGCTCTGGCTGGAGTCCAAAGGCCGGCTCGCCGAGGCGTCATGGGCGCAGTTTCGTGGATTCGCCCTCGCAGGAGTGCTCATGATCGCGGGTGTCATCGCCAAAGCGCCGCCCGTGTTTTTTGCCGTGACCTATGTGGTGGAAAGCTGGTCGGCCATTGCCATCCTCGTCTGGCTGCATCATCGCCAGGGCGGCTCCATGCGCGCTTGGCGCTGGTCTGGCGCGAGGTCCCTGAAAATGGTCCGCGAGGCATGGCCGGAAATGCTCGCGCAACTCGTGATGCTCATGCTTTTCCGTGTGGACACACTCATGCTCGGCTGGATGCGCGGCGATGCCGAGGCGGGCATTTACAGCGTGGCGGTGCGGCTCTCCGAGGTGGTGTATTTTGTCGCGCCACTGCTTGGAAGCGCGTTTCTTCCGCGCCTGGTGGAGTTGAGAAAAAATGATCCGGCAAAGTACGAGACGCGCTTTTCCCAGTATCTTGGAGTGAATCTCGCCTTTGCTTCGCTGTGCGGTCTGGGGCTCACGCTCACCGCGCCCTGGCTGGTGTGGCTTTTGGGCGGGAAGGCCTTTGCCGGCAGCGCCTCGATTTTGATGATTCATGCCTGGGGTGTGCTGGCCTACTACTTCGGTGTGGCGCGCACGCAATACCTCGCCGCCGAGCACCGGCTCCATGCGAATCTGCCGGCCGTGATCGCTGGTCTCGTCTGCAATGTGCTGCTGAATCTATGGTGGATACCTCAATGGTCGGGGCTCGGCGCGGCATGGGCCACGGTGGTTTCATACACGCTTGGCTGGGTGGTCATCACGGCCTTGTCACCCGGCCTGCGTCCGCTGCTGCGCCTGCAATGGCGCGGTTTGGCCGGGCTTCCCGCGTTGGCACGCGAGTCCTGGCGTGAACGCCGCGCTTTCTGGAATCCACGTCCCGCCGGCATCTCATGATCCGGTTCCTCCGGCCCCTGCTGAGAAAGTGGTGCCTCACGGCAAACACGATCCGTTATCGCGTCGAGTGGCCGCGTCTGGCCGATGCCATGCGAGTGTGCGGGCCGGTGGAGACGCTCTTCGATGGCGGCGCGGGGTCGGGTGAGTTTGCCAGGCGAATGCTGGATCATCACTTGTGCCGGAAGGTCATCGCTTTGGAGCCGGAAACGTTTTCATTGCTGCAACAAAACCTCGGTCATCGCAAAGAAGCGAGACTCATTGAAGGCTCGTTGCTGGAAGTGCCGCTGCCGGATGCCTGTGTGGACCTGGCGATGAGCACGCAAGTCATTGAGCATATTGAGGACCATGAGAGAGCTGTCGCGGAAATGGCGCGCATCACCCGGCCTGGAGGCTGGATTTTGATCACCGTGCCGCATCCGCCGGAACACTTCCCGCAGCCCGGTCATGTGCGCGAGGGCTATACGCCCGCAGACCTCACCGCGCTCCTTGCCCCCCTGAATTGCGCGCCCGTGCATACCGACTGGTTCCTCACCCGGCCAACCACCACGCGGTTTCTGCGCGCCTGCCGCCTGCCGTTGAAAGGTGTGTATCTGCCCGCGGCATGGGCGGACTGTGAGACGGCACTCACTCCAGAGGAGCGTCGCGTGCAGGAGCCCTTTGGCATTCTCATGCTGTTTCAAAAGAAGCCATGAGCGGCGAGCTTCGTCACGTCCTCTGGGTGGATCCGAACGCCACGCAGAGCAGCCCTTCGATGAAAGGTCTGATGTCAGCCCTGCCAGCGCTTCGGGAAAACGGCTGTGAAGTCGAGTTCTGGTGCCTGCGCTGTGACGCGCCGGAGGGTCTCGCCAAGGTGCGCAGGCTGCCTGCCGTACCCTGGCTGGGGACATTGGAAAATGTCTGGTTCGTCCTGGTGGCGAATGTTTGTTATGTCTTGCGTTCGCTTTATTTCGGGCGGCCCGCGCAGGTGGTGGGCAGCACGGGCGCTTATTGTCTGTTTGCCGATGTGGTCCATGCGCACTTTGACAGTGCCGAGTGGTTGCGCGTCCAGGCGAGGCTGGGTGGCATGTCCTGGCGAGATCGTCTGCGGCGGCAGATCACGCGGATTGGCGCGGCTTTGGAATGGATGTCCTGGCGCTCGCCCTGGACACGCGCTGTGGTGGCTGTCTCCGAGGGCATGGCGGGGCATTTGCGGCAACGGCTTGGAAATGCAAAATCCGTGCGGGTGCTTGCCAATCCCTGCGACACAGGCCGTTTTCATCCAGGCGCGCGCGGACAGTGGCGCGAAACCATGCGGGAACAGTTGGGCTATGATGCCCGCGCGTGCGTCTTTCTTTTCATTGCCACCGGTCATTTGCAGCGGAAAGGCTTCTGGTCCGCTCTTCGGGTGCTGCATCGTTTGAGGTCGGAGGGAAAAAAAGAGATCCGGTTTCTGGTGGTCGGAGGCTCCGACACGATGTGGCAGGCTGAGAAAAAACGCATCGGGAAAGCAGCGCCTGATCACGAGGCATGGGTGACGCTGGCTGGCAGCACGACAAATGTGGAGCGCTTTTATGCCGCAGCGGACGCGTTTCTGCTGCCCTCGCATTTTGAAACCTACGCCCTGGTGGCACAGGAGGCGCTGGCCTGCGGGTTGCCGGTTTTCGTCACTGCCTACTGGGGGCAGGAGATGTATCTGCGCCAGGGTGAAAACGGCTGGCTGCTGCCCTGGGATGAGGATGGCATGACCGCGGTTTTGGCGGACGCGCTGGACCAGCGCCCATGGCAGGCAAGGACGGAACATTTCATAGATGCACGGGAGTATGGCCGGGCATGGTCGCAAGTTTTTCACGAGCTTTTGAAGTCCCCGCATGAGTGAACCCTCCAGAGGCGCGTCATCTGTGCTGGTCATCCTGGCAGGGATGGGGCTGGTGCTTTACATGCTGACTGCGGTGCTGTTGTCGGAGGGCAATCTCGTGGGCCAGCTTTGCCGCTTTCTTTTGGTGGCGGGTTTTGTCATGGGGGTGCTGCTGCCCAGGCCGGCCTTTGTTTTTTGGCTGATCGGCTGCGGTTATCTCGACCTGCTCAAGCGCCTCATGGTCGTCTCCGGGCGCATGTTTCATGACGACTTGTTTTATGTGCTCGGCGTGGCTCCGGCCACTTTCGCGGGCATCGCGGCGGGTGCTTTGCTGCACGGGCTGTTCGGCGGCGTCAAGCTGCGCTCCGCGCATCTGGGGTTGCTGGCGGCCGGGTGTGTGATGGTGCTGCTCAGCGCTTTGATGTCCCTGCGCACCAACGGCATGTCCCTGCGCGCGCTCGGGCCGGATGTGGCGAACGCCGGCCTGTATGCCCTGCTCATCTTTGTGGTGCCCGCGCTTTATCAGGATCGTGTGTCGGTGATGAGGCTGCTGCGTCTGCTGCTGCTCGCCTGGACGCCGGTGATGCTCTACGGCGTCTATCAGCAGGTGAACGGCTTCCAGGAGTTCGAGATAGACTACCTCAAGACGGGCATGAGCATCGAGATCAAGCAGCTCTTCAGCGACCGCGTGCGCGCCTTCTCGACGCTGAACTCACCCACAGCCCTGGGCACGATCGCGGGTGGTCTGTGCGCCATGGCGCTCGTGCTCGGATGGCGGCCTTTGAACCGCCGGCAGACTGCCGCTTTGGCTTCTCCGGTGGCCTGGATGCTGGCGCTGGTCTATGCCGCTGGAATGATGGCCTCCACCGTGCGCACCTCGCTGATGATACCTGTGGCGGGACTCATGGCGGCATGGGCCTTCCGTCACCGGGGTGTGACTTGGATGCTGTATGCGGTCATGGTGCTCGCTTTCGCCTTGCTGGTGCTCTCGGCGGACTTCATTTTGAACCGCATCTCGGTCTGGAATGACCTTGCAACTACGGGTGCCCTGAGCCGGATGCTGGGAGCGGAGATGACGAGCATCGGCACCTTCAGTGACCGTTTGATGGGCTTCCGCAACATCATCCTGAACCCAGACGCCTACACATGGTTCGGTTACGGCTCCGAGCGCGGCAGCGATCCTTCGGACCCGCTCTACAACCATGACCTGATCTCGAACATGATCGTCCGCTATGGATGCGTGCCGCTCGCGGTGATGAGTCTGGCGGGGTTTGTGATCGCCCGGCATGTGCATCGTGCCGTGCATCGCGTGCGGGATGTGGATGATCAACGCCTCGCCGCCGCCTGTCTGGGCGTGGCCTTCGCGGTCGTGGCGGCGTCGTTGTTGAGCGGCAATGTTCTGGCGACTTTCCCGAACAACGTCGTCTTCTGGTTGCTCGTCAGCATCACGCTGATGCTTTCGATGACTGGAGTCAAAACCAGGGCCAAAGCCGCGCCGGATCAGCTTGAGCCTCAGAGCGCCGACGTGCCAGCGGCTGTGATGCGGGCGCACAGGCAGCACATCCCGTCATGAAGCCTCGTTTGCTGTTGATCGGGCATACCTATGCCGCGCTGGAGAACCGGAAAAAAATCCAGGCGCTGGCCGCGCATTTCGAACTGGTGTGTGTGACCTCGGAGATCGAGTCCCGTGTCATTCTTGGGCGGCCCGCCTCTGACTTTGACAATGACAGCGACGCGCCTGGACGCGCCTATGAGCTGGTGCGGCTGCCAAGGACATGCGTGAAGGACACCGCGTTTGCGTATCCGGGGCTTGGCGTGGTGATGCGTCGAATGAAGTTTGATGTGATCCTGGTCGAGAACGAGCCCTGGGCTGTGATCTGCTGGCAGGCGCGCTTGCTTGCCGGGTGGCTGCAATCCAGCGCCCGCTTTGTGGTCTTCACCTGGGAGAATCTGGTGAGGCCGGGCGTCAAAGGCAGGATTCTCTCCGTCATCTACCGCGCTTCGACGCTCACCACGGACGGCTACATCGCAGGCAACAAGCGGGCGGCGGAGATCCTGGTGAAGCATGGGGCTGGAAAAGAAAAGGTGCTGGTGGCGCCGCAGCTTGGGGTGGATTTGGCAAATCATCACCCGGTCGGGGAGCGGGAAAAAATGCGACTGCGTGTGGTGAACGGCCTGCCGCCGGATGCCTTCATTGCGGGCTATTGCGGACGGCTCACCGAAGAGAAGGGAATGGATGAGTTGCTGCGCGCCGGTGAAACGCTGGCGGGAGAGGGAATGCATCTGGCCTTGCTTGGTGCCGGGGTGATGCGGGAGCGGCTGGAGCAGCTCCCAGCCCGGCATGAATGGATGCATCTGCTGCCGCCGCGGCCGCACTTTGACATTCCTGATTTCCTCCGCTGCCTGGATGTTTTTGTCCTGGCAAGCAAGCCGCTGATCAACCGGGACAACTGCTGGGAGGAACAGTTCGGCCATGTGCTCATCGAGGCGATGGCCTGCGGCGTGGCGACATTGGGTTCCAGCAGTGGGGCGATACCGGAAGTGCTCGGTGATGAGCGGGCTGTCTTTGAATGGGGAAACGCGGAGGCTTTGACCAAGCGACTGCGTGTGATGAAGAATGACGCGGCTTTGAGAACCGAACTGGCGCGGGCGCAACGCGGGCGGGTGGAGCGTCACTACACACACGATGCGGTGGCGGAGCACTGGGCGCGGTTTCTGACCGGCCTTCATGCGGGAAAGGAAATGATGCCATGAACTATCGCGACATTTTGTATCGAGACTACTCGTCGCATTTCGGAGGAATGAAGGCGCATGATGCCAGGGTGCAGTTCGCGCAATATGCGGCGACGTATCTCGCGCTGCCGGAACGCGGCACGGCAGTGCTCGACATCGGCTGCGGCAAGGGCGAGTGGCTGGCGTGGATGGCGGAGCAGGGATTTGATTCGCTGACGGGCGTGGATGGCTCCGTGTCTGATCTGGAGATGGCGCGCGGGCATGGGCCGGCAAAGGCCGCGTGGGTAAATGAGGATGGGATCGCGTTTTTGGAGAAGAACCCGCGCGGCTTTGCTCTCATTCATGCAAAGGATGTGATAGAGCATCTGACCAAGGAGGAATTCATCCGCTTTCTTCTGGCGGCGCGCGCGGCTCTGAAAGAGGGCGGGCGGCTCTGGCTGATGACTTTCAACGCGCAGAGTCCGATGGCCTCGGCCACGCGGTATGGCGACTTCACACATGAGACGGGCTACACGCCGGCGAGCCTGGCGCAATGCCTGCGCGCGTGCGGTTTTGGCACGGTGGCTGTTTCCGGCCGGCATTACTGCTCTTTGAGTCCCGGCGGGCGCGCGCGTTGGATGCTCGGGCGCTGCTTTTATGCCCTGGCACGAAGGGTCTTGAGGCTGCGGCACGGCGCGGGTGCCGCCACGGCTGGAGTGGACCTGCACACGGCATTGCCGGATTTGTTTGCGGAGGCACGGGCATGAGACGGGTCTTGATATATTTCCGCGAGATTCTTGTCTCACTGCCGCTGGCCTTGATCAAAGGCTGGAGGTGTTTCGGCTGGCGCGGGAGCTGGCTGGCTTTTCAGGATTTGGTTTTCACACGTCTGTTTTTTTCCGTGCGGGTGCCTGGCTTTGGCGTGCTGAGGCGGCGCAATGAGGCGCGGAGTTTGATGGACAATTTCTGCCTCGGCGAGCTGAGGTGCGAGGAGGTGGAGCAGGCTTTGCGCAGTCACGAGGCACCCGTAGTGGTGGACCTTGGCATCAATCTCGGCATGAGCGTGCGCTGGTGGTTTCACCTGAATCCGAAGGCGCGTGTCACCGGACTTGAAATGATGCAGGAGGCGCTGGACTACACGGGGGCGAGGCTTTGTGAAAGCCATCCCGAGGCGGATTGGACGCCGGTTTGCTGCGCGGTGTCCGCCGCGGATGCCGAGGCGATGGAAGTGTGTTTTGACGATGCCCTGGAGGGAACGACGAGCGCGGTCCGGTCAGCGGGCACGCAAAAGCGGAGTGTGCCTGCGCGCTGTCTGGACAGCGTGGTGCGGGAGGATGAGGTGGTGCTTTTGAAGTGCGACATCGAAGGCTTCGGCGGGCATGCTTTGGAAGGCGCGCGCGCGGTCTTGAAAAGGACGCGCTATGTGGTGACGGAGACCCACGGGCCGGAGGAGATGGAGCGCATGAGCCGGGTGCTTTTTGAGGAGGGTTTTGCGCCCTTCAAGCTGGCGGCGCGGTCGCTTTGGTGGCGCTCGTTGGAGTTCAAGCTTTAGCTTGTTCAATGAACTCCCGCTGCGGAGTCAACTCCCGTGTCGCCTAAAGGCTTTACTCCAACGGGTTCACTCCAACCTGGCAAGCACACGCTGATGAACCTCGTCCACACTCCAGCGGTCCATGCAGGCCATGGGATGAAACGTGTTTTGGCAGTGATTGACGGGACGGGAAAAGAGGTCGCAGGGCTGGCAGGCGAGTGCGGCATCGCGCAGGAGGTCGAATTTTTCCGAATGCCACATTGGGTCCCAGTTCGGGCGCGAAGGTCCGTTGAAAATGGTGCCGGGAATGCCGAGTGCGGAGGCGAGGTTCATGGGGCCGGAGTTGTTGCCGATGAAATGGCGCGCGCCTGCGAGATGCCGGATGAAGTCATGCAAGCTGCCTGGAGTCACGCGGCGGATGCGCGGGGCGAGCATTTCCTCGCCGGCTTCGTTTTGATCGAACCAAAGTACGGGATGCGTGTCCTCGAGCTTGTTGGCGAGGGCGATGAAACGCTCCAGCGGCCAGCGTTTGTAAGCTCTGCTGGCTCCCGCATGGATGGCGATGGCTCCATGGCCTTCGCGTCCGAAGGCGGAGAGGTCTGGCGCGGGGATGGCATCGGGCAGCGCGGGATGACCGAGGCGCGCGAGCATGGCCTGGGCGATGCGCCAGTTTTGCCGCGCGGCGGAGTCGGTCTCGATCAAGGGTTCGCGATGATGGAGCAGAAAGCCCAGCCTGCGCTCAGGCACATGCGGTCCGACGCAGAGCGCGGCTCCGCTGAGGCGGGCGATGAAGTGGGCGGCGTTGCCCTGGTCATTGCCGAGGAGGCAGGTGTCCGGCTTCAAGGCGCGTGTGATGCGCAGAAGGCGGGCGAGACGCGCGGGGTTTTTCCAGGAGGAGTTGAAGTCTTGTGTGTTAAAGGAAAGCAGCCGCGCCGCCGGACATGCGACTTCATACAGCGGCGTGGCTGCCGGGCTGGTCATGACGGTGATGCGCCAGTGCGGGAAGTGTGCGGCAAGCTGCTGGACAAGCGGAAGGAAGACGACGTTGTCGCCAAGCTGGTTCACTTTGAAGATCAGCAGATTCATCAGGCGGTGCATCGTTTGGCGGAAAGGGCGCGGCTGCAAGATGGAGTTCAATGTTGGAGTTCAAGCTTTAGCTTGTTCACTGGCTTTCCGCAGCGGAACTCACTCCCGTGTCGCCTAAAGGCTTCACTCCTACGACTTCACTTCAACGGATCGCCTGAGGGCGATACACCAGCATGAAAACGGGAATCGCTGAACTGAGACTGCCTTTGGCTTCGGCGGTGCTTTGCCTTGCGGCTCTGGTGGGCGCGCTGCCTTATGCGGCGGGGTATGGGGACTTCCGGCTGACGATCTGGCAGGAGTTGGTGATTCGCTGGAAGGATCCGACTTGGCAGCATGGGTTCCTGGCGCCGTTCATCGCGGGTTGGCTGGTGTGGCGGATGCGCGAGGAAATCGCATCCTGGCCGGTGAGCGGGCATGGTTCCGGGCTGGTGGTGATGGCCCTGGCCTTGCTGTCCTACTTTGCGGGATACAAGGCGCACAATTTTTATCTCGGCGCGCTGGGCATCCAGGGATTTGTGCTGGCGGTGATGCTCGGACTTTGGGGTTGGGCGGGAACGCGGCGGCTGGGGTTTGCGTGGTTGATGCTGGGCTTCATGTGGCCGCTGGTTTTCATGGAGCAGGGCGTGGCCTACCAACTGCGCGTGCTGACCGTGAGCGGTGTGTCATGGGTGCTGAACCACACCGGCGTGGAGACGGTGCGCCAGGGCACGGCGCTGCTATCCGCGCCGGATGCGGCGCGCGGCCTGGGAGAGCTGTTCAGCCTGAAGGTGGACGGGCCATGCAGCGGCATGAGGTCGCTCTTCGCGCTGCTGATGGTCTCGGCGTTGTTTGGTTACTTCCGGCAGGGGACGTGGCCGCGCCGCTGGGTGCTCTTTGCATGCAGTGTGCCGCTGGCGGTGGTGGCGAACATGGCGCGCATCTTTCTTTTACTGGGTGGCACCGTGTTGTTCGGGCGGGACTTCGCGGTGGGCAATGAGGAGCAGGAGGTGTCCACGTTTCATTTTGTGTCGGGTATCGCGGTCTATCTGGTGGCGCTGGCGGGGTTGCAGGGGGTGGCGGCTTTGATGGATAGAATTTGGAAAGGCGGAGCGGGATGGACGCGGAAGCCGGGACGGGTGAGTGAGCGTGCCGCGCTGTCGGTGGTGTCAAAGAGGCGTCTGGTCTGGCAAATCGCGGCGATGCTGGTGATGACAACGGTGGCGCTCGCCGTGTGCCGTCTCTCGCCCGAACTCAGCGCGGGCAGCGAGGCCGGCGTGGTGATGACTCTGCCGGAGCGGACGAGTCTTTTCATTGGTCGAAGTGAGAAGCCGGACACAGTGGAGAAGACGCTGCTGCCAGCGGACACGCAGATCGTGAAAATGCGCTACGCCACTCCGCGACCACCTGGGGAACGGGATCGTGTGGATGTGACCCTGGTGCTGGCGGGAGCTGAAAGGCGCAGCATTCACCGCCCGGAGGTCTGCCTCGACGGCCAGGGCTGGACGATCCTGGAGCAGTGTGTGGTGCCGGTGGAACTGCCGGGTGGGAGTGTGCTGGAGGTGAAGGACCTGCTCATCGAGCGCGAGTGGCTGGATGACGCGGGCGGGCGGCGGATGCTGCGCGCGCATTATGTGTATTGGTTTGTCGGCGCGGATGTGAGCACGCCGGACAACTGGACGCGCGTCTGGTTGAGCAGTTGGGACAATGTGCTGCGCAGTGTGAACCACCGTTGGGCATACCCGAGCATGGCAGCCTGGGTGACTGAAGGCTGGGATCCGGCCCTTACCGGGCAGAGACAGCGCACTTCGGAGCAGACCTTGGAGTTGATCAAAAACCTGATCCGGGAACTGGCGCCGGGATTCCAGAAAGGGCTGATGTAGGCATGTGCGGTTTTGTGGGATGTTTTCATGCTTCAGGTGGCGGCCTGGATGTGCCGGCGCTGCGGCAGATGCTCGCGGCGGTGCGGCATCGCGGGCCGGATGACGAGGGGCTGCATGGGTTGTCGTTCCGTCGCGGCGAAAGCCTGCCGCTGGATGCAGTGCGCGAGGCGGGTGATCTGGATGGAGGCTTCGGTTTCGCGCGGCTTAGCATCCAGGATTTGTCCGCAGCCGGGCATCAGCCGATGACGAGCGCGGATGGAAAAGTGGTGCTCGTCTTCAATGGCGAGATCTACAATGCCGGAGAACATCGCGAGACGTTGCGTGCGCAGGGTGTGGAGTTTCGCGGGCACTCGGACACGGAGGTGATTCTGCGGCTGTATGAAAAGCATGGCTGGCAGGGCATGCTCGACCGCCTGGAGGGCATGTATGCGCTGGCCATCGCGGATGTGAGGGCGGGCGTTGTGAGAGTGGCGCGCGATCCTTTTGGCATCAAGCCGCTGTATTACTGGAATCGGAATGGCACGCTGCTTATCGCCTCGGAAATGAAGGCTTTCTTGGAGCATCCGGCTTTTCAAGCGGAGGTGGAGACAGAGTATCTGGCGGAGCAGTTGCTTTTTCGTCACACCGCGTGGGATCGCACACTGCTGCGCGGTGTGATGCAACTGCCGCCGGGCCACACTCTGGAGTGGCGCCGGGATGGCACCCTGGCGCGCAGGCGTTTTTGGAGCCTGCCGGACGCGGAGGATGGCGGGGTGGATTTGTGTCAACTGCGCGAGCGTCTGCGCGGGGCTGTGGAGAGCCAGCTCGTGAGCGATGTGCCGCTGGGAACTCAATTGAGCGGCGGCATTGACTCCTCGCTTGTGACAATGGACGCGGCGCGCGCCTCGGCGGAGCGGCTGCGCACGTTTTCCATCGTGTTCGAAAATGACGCGGTCAGCGAGGACGCTTGGATATCCCAGGCGGCGCGCAGGGCGGGAGTACACAGCCACCGGCTGCTGTTCACCGCGCGGGACTTTGCGGCGGGTTTTGAAAAGGCGGCCTGGCATCTGGATGGTCCGCCGGGGAATCCGAACACGCTGGCGCTGCAACTGCTGGCGCGCGAGGCCGGGCGGCATGTGAAGGTGCTGCTGACGGGCGAGGGCTGCGACGAGTTGTTCGCCGGGTATAACCGCTTTTATTACACGGCGCTGCAGCAGGCGTGGCCGGGAGTTTTCAAGGCGGGCGCTCAATTTGCCGGGAATGGGAGAGGGAGGTGGTGGCGGCTTTTCGGCCGGGCGGGAGAGTCACTGGAGCATCAGATGGTGATCTCCTCCGCCTATGGGGCCTCGGGTTTGGTGGGGAGCCTGCTGCCGGGCGTGGACCCGGAGATGGCGATCACGGCCCGTCTGGATCATTTGAGCGGAATTCCTGGCGCGGGTGTGCGGCGGCAGGTGCGATACGAGGCGGAGACTTATCTGCCGGACCTGCTGCTGCGTCAGGACAAAATGACGATGGCGCATGGTGTGGAGTGCCGGGTTCCGTTTCTCGACAGGTCGCTTGCCGCCGCGGCGAGAAGGCTGCCTTTGGACTGGCTGGCGAGGCCCTGCCTGGGGGCCAATGCGCGGATGCGCGGCACGAAGCGGGCTGTGAAGCAACTCGCGCAGGATGAGTTTGGCCGCGCTTTTGCCTACCGGCGCAAGCGTGGATTCGATGTGCCGTTGGCGGAATTTTTTCTCCATTCAGAGGTGCGCGGCAGAGTGGAGGAGGAGTGGCTGCCGGCTTTGCGCGACCAGGGATTTTTGGACTACCGGGCTGTTGAGAAAGAATGGCGAAGTCTGCTCGAAGGGCGTGGTACAGGAGCGGCGGCTGAGACACTTTGGGTGGCGATGGGATTGACAGCTTGGGTCAAAATGATCAAGAAAAGTTAAACTTCCATAATTTCTGCTTTTCAAATTCCTAAGAAGACTCTATTTTATGGAATATATGAAGAAAATTTGGCTCGCCATTTTAGCTCTCACCATCTCAACAGGTCTGCTTTCCGCGCAGGTCACGGCCACGGTCACTGGCGTGGAGGGTAATGGCTTTGCAGGCGTTTATGATGTGAACGGCACGAATTATTGGTGGATGTGCATCGAGCCGAACGGCACGCCGAACGCCACTTTGGGTGAGTCGTACACGGCGAACTGGTTTTGGTTTGAGGACGGCTGGGACCAGCAGAACAACGAGCGTTTTGACTTCTTCAATGTGCAGAATCCGGCCTATCAAACGACGGTGATCCCGAAGCAGGTGACGGTGATGACGTATGTGCTGGACACTTATCTGCCCTGGGACACGCTGGCTGGCGCGTCCGGCCGCTTCATCGAGCAGGACAGCGACCCGCTGAATTACGAGAACAACACGGACTTCTACAACTCGCTCTTCGTGGTGCAAAATTTCCTGTCCGAGATGTACGGGAAGCCGCACCAGAATGACTTCACGGACCTGAGCAATTTCGTGAACAACTGGGATGGCGACGTGACCGCGACTGGCATCGCCAGGCAGGCGCTGTTTCAGTCCATCCTGGATGACGTGGAAGGGAAGGACGGGGTGAATCATTTCGACACTTACACGGCGATCCATGGCTACTCGACTCTCAGCGTGCGTCTGGACGAGGCTGATCCTGACAACTGGCAGGACGTGCTGGTGATCACCTCCTTCGCCCCCGTGCCCGAGCCTTCCGGCGCGTTGCTCATCGCCTGCTGCGGTGTGGCGGTGATGCTGCGGCGGTTCCGCAGGCTGGCTTGATATGAACCGGGCAGAACGCCCGGAACGCCCGTGACAGGCGGGATGCCTGTCCTACCCATGTCTCTCGAAGACAGACTCTACCCGCTGCTCAAGCTCTATGAGGCGGCGCCGCAGGCTCTGAAATCGCTGGCCGGGCGGGTTTATCGCGCGATTCCGCCCGGCTTGCGACATGGCAGCGCCTATCCACGTTTTCTGGACGAGGCACGGGAGGTGGAGTCCTGGGATGCGGAGACGATTGAGAGATATCAAGTACGGGCGCTGCGCGAGTCGCTGATTGCCGCCTCCAAAGCTCCGTTTTATGCGCGGCGTTTCGCGGAGAGCGGAGTCCGTCCGGAGAAGTTCGAATCTTTGGAACAACTGGCGGACTATCCGCTGCTGACCAAGCAGGATTTGATCTCGCAGCGCGAGCAGATGCTGAACCCGGAATTTGGGCCGGAGCATGGGCTGCACATCACCACGGGCGGGTCGAGTGGCGTGCCGGTGGGATTTGATCTGCACAAGGGGGTGAGCCGTCCGAAGGAGCAGGCTTACCTGGAGGCGCAGTGGGCGCGCCGCGGCTATCGTGTCGGCGACCGCGTGGCGGTGATCCGGGGCGGGGTGACATCGAGCCAGGCGAGCGGCGGCATCAGTTTTTTTGATGCGACGCGGGACTGGCTGATCTTGTCCTCGTATCATCTGACGCCGGAGCGCCTGCCGGAGTATGTGGAGGAGTTGAACCGGTTCCAGCCGCGCCATTTGCATGCCTATCCGAGCTCGGCGCTCATGCTGGCGCGTGGCATGGAGCAGGCGGGGCTGAGGCTGGATTTCCCCCTGACATCCCTGCTTTGCGGTTCGGAGAAGCTCACTGCCGGGTCGCAGTGTGAGCTGGAGCAGTTTTTCGGGACGCGTGTGTTTCACTGGTATGGGCACAGCGAGCGCGTGGTGCTGGCGGCGCAGGGCAGGGAATCGAACATGCTGCATTTCTGGCCGACCTACGGCTTTGTGGAATTCGGCGAGCCGGATGCGGAGGGGAACTGCGAGATCATCGGCACGTCCTTTCACAATCATGTCATGCCGCTCATCCGCTATCGCACGGGGGATTTTTGCAAGCCGACGCTTGAAGCGCGTGAGTTTGGCTGGCCTGCGGTCGAGGCTGTGGTCGGGCGCGATTATGAGTTCCTTGTCAGCGGCACCGGGCGGCGCATTTCGCTCACGGCCATCAACATGCACGACCGTGTTTTTGACGGCCTGCTGGCGGTGCAGTTTTTCCAGGAGCAGCCGGGCACGGTGGAGTGCCGGTTGCAGCCTGGTCCACACTGGCAGTCAGCCCGGCTGGAGGAAATCCGCGCCGGATTGCTGGCGAAACTTGGTGATGACTTCGCGCTCTCTTTGCGTGAGGTGGGGGAGGTCGGGAAGACTCCTGCCGGCAAGCATCGGTGGTTGGTGACGACTTTGAAACAGTGATCCGGTCTGATATGAGACAACTCGCGCAATACCAGGATGGCCGCCTCGAACTCCAGGAGGTGCCCGCGCCAGTGCCGCCGCCGGGGGGGATTCTGGTGCGGACGACGTGTTCGGTGATCTCGCCGGGGACGGAGCGGATGAAGGTGGAGCAGGCGCGCATGTCGCTGCTGCAAAAGGCGAAGGCGCGACCGGACCAGGTGAAGAAAGTGATCGAGACGGCGAAGACGCTGGGCTGGAAGGCGGCGCTGGCAAAGGTGCGCAACCGGCTCGAATCACCGACGCCGCTCGGCTATTCGGCGGCGGGTGTGGTGGTGGCGGTGGATGAGCTGAACACGCGTTTTCGTGTCGGGGATCGTGTCGCTTGTGGTGGAGCGGAGTGCGCGTTTCATGCGGAGATGATCGCTGTGCCGGACCTGCTCGCCGCGCCGGTGCCGGAAGGTGTGGAGGACTGGCAGGCGGCCTGCATGACTCTGGCCTCGATCTCCATGGAGGCGGTGCGGCAAAGCGGCGCGCGTCTGGGCGAGCGTGTGCTTGTCCTGGGCCAAGGTCTGGTTGGCTTGCTGGCGACGAGCCTGCTCAAAGCTTCGGGGGCGCGTGTGATGGGGGTAGATTTGGTGGCTGAGCGACTTCAGACTTCGCTGGCCATGGGGGCGGAGCGCGTGGCGAATCCTTTGCAGTCGAGTCTCGCTGACGAGGTGCGTGAATGGACCGCCGGGCAGGGTGTGGATGCGGTGCTGCTATGTGTGGGCGGCAAGGGACGCGACGCGGCAGACACGGCCATCGAATGCCTGCGCGACCGCGGTGTGATGGTCATCGTGGGCATTTATGACGCGGAGCTTTCCTGGAAGACCGCCTACATGAAGGACATCCAGGTGCGCTACTCGCGCAGTTACGGCCCTGGACGCTACGATCCGCAGTATGAGTGGGGCGGGCAGGACTATCCCATCGGCCATGTGCGCTGGACGGAGAATCGAAACTTCGAGGCGTGCCTGGAGCTGATGCGCGCGGGGCAGCTTGATCTGGGGCCTGTGACGACGCGGCGGGTGGCATTTGAGGATGTGGTGGGAGTCTATGACGCGCTGGAGTGCGAGGTGGGCGTGGTGGTGGAGTATGCGGGTAGGACAGGCATTCTGCCTGTCGCGGGTGAATCGGGCATTTTGCCCGATGTTGGGAAGCCGGGCAGAATGCCCGGTTCACATGAGTCAGGCGGGACGCCCGACCTACGCGCGTTCATCCCATTCGATCCGACAAAGAAAACAGAGAAGGCCCGGCGCAATCTTCCGCACTGGGAGCAGGAAGGAGTGACACAGTTTGTGACCTTCCGGCAGGCGGATGCCATCTCTCAAGAAAAGCTCGCGGAGTGGCGTGCCGAGCGCGAAGTGTGGCTGCGGGAGCATCCGCAGCCCTGGGACTTCGAGACGGAGGAACTGCATCAACGCCTTTTTGGCGACCGTGTCGAGCAATGGCTGGATCAAGGCGCGGGCAGTTGCATCCTGGCACGCGAGGACGCGGCGCGGGTGGTGGAGAAGGCGATGCGCCATTTTGACGGGGAGCGCTACATTCTGGACGCCTATGTCATCATGCCCAACCATGTGCATGTGCTGCTGAAACCTTTGGCTGGGCACTCGCTTTCCGAGATCATGCATTCCTGGAAAAGTTTCACTTCACGGGAGATCAAGAAGCTCTACGGCTTGGGAGAAGAGGCGTTTTGGCAGGCGGAGCGGTTTGATCATGCACTGAGAAGCGAGGCGGCGTTTGAGGCGAAGCGGGAGTATATTCGGAGCAATCCGGTCAAGGCCAGACTCAATGGCGGGTTTGTGGTTGGGTGCGGCATTGGGGTGGCGAGTAGGGCAGGCATCTTGCCTGTCGCGGGGGCCTCGGGCATTTTGCCCGATGACGGGGAGCCGGGCAGAATGCCCGGTTCACACGAGTCAGGCAGAATGCCTGACCTACATGTCATCGGTGCGGGCAATTTCGCGCGCACGATGCTGCTGCCGCATTTGAAAGGGCGCATCGGTTTTGGCACGGTGGTGAATGCGACCGGGCTTTCCGCGCGGCATGTGTGCGAGAAGTTCGGCTTTGCCGCGGCGGAGACGGATGCGGTCGCAATTCTGGCCCAAGCGGGCGGCGCGGTGCTCATCAGTACGCGGCATCATCTCCACGCTCCTTTGGTCATGAAGGCTCTCCACTCAAACAAGCATGTCTTTGTGGAAAAGCCGATCTGCCTCACGCGCGAGGAACTCGCGGAACTGGACGTGATGATGCAGGGCACGCAAGGCAGTGTCATGACCGGTTTCAACCGCCGCTTTGCACCGGCGACGCTGGCGATGATGGAGACACTGCAAAACGTCTCCGGGCCGAAAACCCTGGCCTTCCATGTGAACGCGGGTGTTTTGGCGCCGGATCATTGGTATGCCAACGCGGCCGAAAGCGGCGGGCGTGTGCTGGGTGAGGCGTGCCACTTTTTTGACTTCGCCTGCCATCTGCTGGGGCGTCCGGTGAAAGTGACGGCGCAGACAGTTGGAAGGCCCAAGGCGCCGGACTCGGTGACGGCGCAGGTCGAGTTTGCCGATGGGTCATCCGCCCAGATCATCTACTCGGCGGAGGGTGATTCCGCGTTTCCGAAAGAGTCTTTGCGCGTGTTCGCTGGCGGGCTGGTGATGGAGTGCGAGAACTTCATGCGCCTCGTCATTTACCGGAACCGCAAGCAGACGGTGAGGAAATTTTCATCGAAAGGCCACGCGGAGGAGATGGCGGCTTGGCTGGCCTTTCTCCAGGGCAAAGCCGCGCATCCGCTGCCCTATGAGCAGTCACGCCAGAGCATGAGGCTCACGTTTGCCGCGCTGGACTCGATCCGCGAGGCGCGGTCCATTCCCGTCTGAGACAACCATGAGCACTGGAGGCCGCCTCTTTTGGTATGCGCATCGTCTGCGGGCGATGAGCGCCGCAGAGATCATGCACCGGATGGCGGAGCGCGCGCGCCGGTTCACATTGGGCGGATGCCTGAAAAGGGCCGCACGCATCCAGCCCGGACCGGTCAATGCCCGCGCGCCTTTCCTGCCCGATCCCGCCGCCGCTCCGCAAGGTTTGCGCGAGGCGCTTGCTGTGGAGGCGGCGGCGCTGCAAGCGGGCAAATGGAAGCTTTTCGGCTGGCATGAGGCGGAGGTGGGCGCGCCTCCGTGCTGGCACCGGGACGCGCGCTGCGGTGTCGTCATCGAGCCAAAGACCGCCGCGCACCGGCTCGACCACCGCAACCTGCCGGACGGTGCGGATGCGCGCACGATCTGGGAGATCAACCGCTGGGCGGAGATGACGCGCCTGGCCATGCATGGCTGGCTGAACGCGGACAAGGCGGCCATCCGCGCGGCGCAGCTTTGGCTGGAGGACTGGCTGGACCACAATCCGACGGGCATGGGCATCAACTGGACCAGCCCTCTGGAGGCGGCACTGCGGCTGCTGAATTTCTGCTGGTTCGACGCCCTGGCCCGCGCGGCAGGCGCGGACACGGCGGTGCAGGACAAACTGGCGCGGCGCATCGTGCCAATCCATGCTGGCTGGGTCTGGCGGCACCGTTCGCACGGGTCTTCGGCGAACAACCACTTGTTAGGCGAGCTGGCCGCGCTGGTCGTGGCCTTGAAGCGCTGGCCGGGCATGGAAAAGCATGTCCTTCCTGTGGAGCAGGTCTGGGACATGCTCGGAGCGGAGGTGCTGGCGCAGTTCGCAGAGGACGGCGGCTCGCGCGAGCAGGCGCTGCATTATCATCTGTTCGCCTTTGACCTGGCCTGGCAGGCGGCGCGCGCCGTGGGGTGCCGGGCAGGGGAGGTTCATGACCGGCTTGCGGAAGCCGCGGACTATTTCCGCTGCCTCGCGCATCCTGATGAGCCGTGGGACTTTGGCGACAATGACGATGCCCGGGTGGTGCCGGTCGCGCGCTCGCGTGAGCGCGCTGTCGCGGAGTGGAGGGCATGGTTGGGCGGAGAGCCGGGGGACTTGCGCTTTTGGCTGGGGCGGAGCCCGAGCAGTCCGGCCAGGGTGGAGGAGGCGGGCTGGCGCTGCTTTCCGGAAAGCGGCATGGCCGTGGGCCGCATGGGCGGTTGGATGGCGCGGCTGGACGCCTCCCCGCTCGGCTTTGGCAGCCTGGCAGCGCATGGTCACTGCGACGTGCTGCATCTCTCGGTGTGGGATGGCGCGCATGCGCTGCTGATTGATCCTGGCACGGGCGGTTATCATGGTTTTGCCGGACTGCGCGCGGAGCTGGCGGCGTGGGAGGCGCACAACGGGCCGCTGCCGGCCGGCGGCTACCGCACTCCGCGCCGGGTTGGCGCTTTTTTGCAGACAGCGCATCATCCTCAACCCTTGCTGGCGGCGGAGGGCGGGCGGGTGGTGGCGCGTTTCGCGCACGAGGGGCGCATCATGCAGCGCACGGTGGTCATGAACGCGGATGGGATCGAAATTCAGGATGTCGAGGCAGCCGGCAGACCGCTCGTGGTGCGCTGGCGTCTGGCTCCTGGCATGGCGGCGAAAATGCTGGCGAATCAGGGGCGCGCATGTCTTGAACTCTCCCTCAAAGGCGTCCTTTGGGTCATGGATCCCGGTGCTGACGAGGCGAATGTGAGGCTGGCCGAGAAGCGCGCCTCGCCCTTTTACGCGGAGATTGCCAGCAGCGTCGAGGTGGAGGTGAGGTGCGCCGGAGGCAGTTTGACGACCCGTCTTCGACGAGGCTGACCGGGCATCAGCAAGCGAGGCAGGAGCACGCCGCAGGCGTGCTTTTTTGCGCCCGGAGCGCCGGCTTGCCTGGAAAAAAGAAGCGCCGCCCGGCCTGGATGGGCGGGCGGCGCGACGTATGGCGTCAGGGACGCCGGGGATCAGGGCTTGGCCGTCGGGCAGCAGGAGGCGGCTTTTTTGCCGCCGCTGTCACAGCAAGTGGCGCAGTCGGACTTCTTGGAGGCGCAGGAGGCGAGCACCAGGGAGGCCGAGACCAGGGCAAGGGTAAGAAGGCGTGTCATTATGAGAGCAGGTTGTCTGCGTGGACGCGGACCTTCTTACTTGCCGTAATGCACCGGAGCCGGCGGCGGGGGCGGGGGAGCCTTGGAGGCGCAGGAGACCAGGGTGGAGATGGCGGCCATGGCGAGCAGGGCGAGGACGATGTGTTTCATAGGCTGTTGTTGTTCTTGTGTTTATTGCTGGATTCGAGGAATCGAATGCCGATGCGCCGCGAGAGTACCGGCAATTTGATTTTTTGCAATGCTTCAAATGCCGATGTTTTGCGGACTTTTCGCAAGTCTGAAAAGGCTTACCGGGCCAGATTGAGATCCCCGGTGAAGGGAGCGCGGGTGCGGTCGAGCTCGGTGGCGAGGGCGGCGCGCAGACGCTCGAGTTCGGGACGGTGGGCGGCGCTTGCGGCCAGGTTCGCGAGCTCCTCGGGGTCGTCTTTGAGATCGTAGAGTTCCTCGATTTCTCCGGCGCGCAGGTAGCGGATGTATTTCCAGCGGCCGTCGTTGAGGGCGACATACCAGGGCACTCCGCCGTGCTCGGCCTCGGCGGGGGTGGCGCGCAGGACTTTGGCCACTTCGCTTCCGTAATATTTGCCGGTGTGCTCGTAGAGGCAGGGGGTGATGGCGGCGGGCGCGTCCGGGGCGGTGAGCAGGGGGGTGAGGTCGCGCCCGTGCATCTCCCACTCGGGTTCGAGGCCGGCGAAGCTGAAGAAGGTGCGCACGAGGTCGGGGCTGTTCACGGGCTGCGCGCAGACTTTGCCTTGGGCCAGGCGGCCGGGCATGGAGATGATGAAGGGGGAGCGCACGGCGGCGTCGTAGGGGGCGAGTTTGATGCGCAGGCCGTGCTCGCCGAGGGCGAAGCCCTGGTCGGCGGTGAAGACGACGAGGGTGTTCTCGATCTGGCCGCTTTCCTTGAGCGCGGTGATGAGGCGGCCCACGCCCTCGTCGAGGGCTTCGACGCAGTCGTTGCTCTGCTGAACGAACTTCTGAAATGTGGTGCCGCCCTTGCCTTTGGCGCCGACGATTTTGCCGTCGGGTCCCATTTTCCAGGCCTGGGTCTTCTCCAGCCAGGCGGGTTTGCCGGGGCGGCTGCCGATGATGTCGGCGGGCACGCGTACTTCGTCGTTTTTGTGTTTGCCTTTGTGGCGCTCGGCGGGGGTGGTGGGGCTGTGGATGGCGCCGTAGCAGAGCCAGAGGTACCAGGGTTTGTCGGCGGGGCGGTTTTTACCCTGGATGAAATCGCAGGCCCAGTCGGTGTAGTTGTCGGTGGAGTAGCCTTCGACGATGCCGAGATCACGCCCGTTTTCGGTGAAGCGCTGGCCTTCATAATAGGCGCCGGCGTTGCCGGTGTGGAGGGGGCGGTTCCAGACCTTTTGGTAGTCCCAGTCGCGGCCCCAGCCGGTGTCGGTGCCGGTGTGCCATTTGCCGATTTGCGCGGTGTGGTAGCCGGCTTTGCGGAAGGTGGCGGGCCAGAAGCGGCATTGATCCGGGTCGTAGGCGCTGCCGGGGTAGGGGCCTTCCATGCGCATGGTCTCGATGCTGTGCGGGTGCAGGCCGGTGAGCAGGCTGGCGCGGGAGGGCATGCACCAGGAGCCCATGTAGGCGTGGGTGAAGCGGATGCCGGAGCGCGCGAGGGCGTCGAGGTTCGGCGTGCTGACTCCGGGCAGGGCCTCCGGGTAGGCGGAGACGGTTTTGTAGGATTGGTCGTCGCTGAAGATGAAAAGGATGTTCGGCTTGGCGGCGGCGGCGGCGGGGAGCAGGAGGATGAGGCTGAGGAGGCGGAGGGCGTGCATGGCGGGGTGGTAACGCGGCAGATGGCGGGGGAATTGCAGTCTGACTTGGCGTGGTCCGGGGATGTGATTTTGCTTTTGCCGGGCGGCGGGCATGGCGGAGGGGTGTGATGCGTAAACTGTTCTGGTTCAATGCAAAATCGAACTCTGAAATTGCCCGGCAGGTGTCCCGGGAGGCAAAACAAGAGCGTCGGATCGTGGCAAATGAGTGTCAGGCGGGTGAATCGGAGCCTCGGATTCGGGTGCATGGCATCGCCTTTCCGCGATCTGCGGGCGTGTTTTGGCTGGGGGGCAGGCGGGGGCTGGATCCGGCGGTCGGGCCGGGCGGGGGTCAGTGGCCTGACCCGGAGCGGGCCTGCGCGGGCGGGTGGCTGAGGTAGCGGTTGGCGGGCACGGCGGGGTTGTGATGGCGCGTGGCGCAGGTGAGCAGACCGTCCCTGCGCACGACGCGCCAGGCGTCCCTGGGAGGCAGGCTGCAGCCGGCGGCGGCGAGCAGGGTGGTGGCGATGAGGAGGTGTTTCATGGGAAATGGGGCGGGTCTGGCGGAACGGGGCCGGGTGGCGGAGGGGTTTCCGGGTGGTGGGCGAACGGGGCGGGCGCGCCGCAGGGTTCCCAGGCCGGGCCTGACCTGGACTGCCGCGGCTGTGGCGCGCGCAAAGGTAAGGGGGCCGCCGGGCGGGATGCAAGGCGCATCTTTGTCGCATGGCGTGCGGGGTGGGGAAGCGGCGCGGAGTTTTGCCGAGGCGGTGTTCCCGTCTTGTCAGGGGCGGATTGAGGGTTTAATGGCAACCGCGCCTGCGGCGTCTTTTTCCCCTCCCACGATGTCCATGATCCAAGTCCAACACCTGACCAAGCAGTATGCCGGGCGGATGGCGGTGGATGATGTGACGTTTGAGGTGGAGCCGGGACAGATCGTGGGTTTCCTGGGGCCGAACGGTGCGGGCAAGTCCACGACGATGCGCATTCTCTCTGGCTACATGCCGCCGACCTCGGGGCGGGCGCGGGTGAACGGGCACGATGTGTTCCACGAGTCGCTGGCGGTGCGCCGCTCGGTGGGCTACATGCCGGAGACGGCGCCGCTGTACACGGAGATGCGGGTGAAGGAGTACCTGCGCTTCCGCGCGGAGCTGAAGGGGCTGGCCGGGCAGGCGATGCGCCGCCGTGTGGGGGAGGTGATGGACCTGTGCTCGGTGACGGACGCGCGCCGCCGCCTGATCGGCAACCTCTCCAAGGGCTACCGGCAGCGGGTGGCGCTGGCCGACGCGCTGCTGCACGAGCCGCCTTTGCTGATCCTGGACGAGCCTTCCAACGGGCTGGACCCGGTGCAGATCCGCCAGGTGCGGGAGCTGCTGCGCGGGCTGCGCCCGAAGCACACCATCCTGCTCTCCACCCACATCCTGCCGGAGGTGGAGAGCCTGTGCGACCGCGTGGTGATGATCCACCACGGACGGTTGCTGGCCGATGACACGCCGGAGAATCTGGCGCGGCGCCTGCGCACGCTGACGGAGGTGCATGCGGAGCTGCGCGGCAGCGGGGAGATGACGGCGGCGCTGGAGGCGCTGCCCGGCGTGCGCAAGGCGTCCGCGGAGGAGGCGGGGGACGGCTGGCAAAGGCTGGTGCTGCGCGTGGAGCCGCGCCAGGATGTGCGCGAGGCGGTGATGGCGCTGGCCTCGGAGCGCGGCTGGCAGGTGCGGGAGCTGCACCGCAGGCTGCCGGGGCTGGAGGAGGTGTTTGTGGAACTGGCGTCGGCGGAGTCGCCGGGCGTGTTTTAATTGATCATCATGAGAATTTTCTGGGTGCTGCTGAAAAAGGAACTGCGGGCGTTTTTCGTCTCGCCGATGGCCTACATCGTTCTGGCGCTGGTGATGGTGCTCAATGGCTTCTGCCTGCGCGCGGCGCTCTCGGTGCTTGAGCGCGGTCCGAGCGAGGGGTCCATCGTGACGTGGACCTTCCATGCGATGTGGTTCTGGCTTTCGTATTTCTTCATCTTCCCGCTGCTGACGATGCGGCTGTTCGCGGAGGAGAAAAAGATGGGGACGCTGGAGACGCTGTTCACGGCGCCGGTGCGCACCTGGCAGGTGGTGTGGTCGAAGTACGCGGCCTCGGTGCTGCTGTACTGCCTGTTGTGGACGCCGAGCGCGCTGAACTTCGCGCTGGTGGACTGGATCACCGCAGGGCAGGTTGAGATGCCGGCGGGGGCGCTGAAGGGCAGCTACCTGATTTTGTTTGTGATGGGGCTTTTCAACCTGGCGATCGGCTGCTTCGCCTCCTCGCTGACCTCGAACCAGATCATCGCGGCGGTGGTGTCCTTCACGATGAGCCTGCTGCATTTCCTGGGCGGGCTGTTCATCAGCGTCATCGGCCGGCAGGTGAGCGAGAGCTTTGTGGACATCATCCACTACATCGCAAGCACGGAGCACATCCGCATCTTCACCAACGGGCTGATTGACACGCGCCCGCTGGTTTACTACACGAGCTTCGCGCTGCTGTTCCTGGCGCTGACGCACCAGGTGGTGGAGTCCCGCCGGTGGAAGCCCTGAGCACGGGCGGCTAGTGTTGGAAGAAGGGGATCCGGGCGGCGCTGCGGCCGGCCGGGGGGGCGGCCTCCCTGCCTGACTGGACGGCTTTGGCCATGGCCTTGCCGAGGGCGTCGAGAGAGTAGGGTTTGAGCATGATTTCGACGGGCGGCGGGTGCCCCTGGCCGAGAATGACGAACTCGTCGGGGTCCATGACGAAGCCGCTGCAGATGACGACGGGGGTGTCGTTGCCGGCCTCGCGCATTTGCTTGAAGGCGTCGCGCCCGCTGAGCACGGGCATGTAGATGTCGAGCATGACGGCGTCCACCTGGCGTCCGCTGTGGAGGAGGACATCAAGCGCCTGCTGGCCGTCGGCGGCTTCGAGTATCTGGTAGCCGAGGTATTTGAGCATGTTCACGGCGGTGGCGCGCACGGATTCCTCGTCGTCCACGACGAGGATGGTGCCGCGCCCGCTCTCGAGGGACTGGGCGGGGATGAGGGCGTCCGCGTGGAGGTCGTCATCCACATTTTCGGGGTCGCTGGTGCGGGGCAGATGGATGCGGAAGACGCTGCCCTGGCCCTCGGCGCTGTCGAACTCGATCCAGCCGCCGTGCTCGCGGATGATGTCCTGCGCCATGGAGAGTCCGAGTCCGGTGCCTTTGCCGTCCTGCTTGGTGGTGAAGAAGGGCTCGAAGATGTGCGGGCGGACGGATTCGGGAATGCCGCGGCCGTTGTCGCGCACGGTGATGACGGTGAACTCGGCGGGGCCGGAGACGCCGTCGGGAGCGCGCTGGGTGATGTTTTCGATGCCGATTTCGATGACGCCGTTCTCGGCGGGCAGGGAATCGCGCGCGTTGATGCAGAGATTGAGGACGACCTGCTCGAGCTGGGCGGCATCCGCCATGACGAAGGAGGCGTCCATGCCGGCGCGGACGCGGATGCTGACGCGGGGGTCCACGCTGTGCTTGAGCATGTTTTCGACGTCGGCGAGGAGCTTTTTGACGTTGGTGACCCTGCGCGCGGAGGCGCCGCCGCTGCGGCGGGAGTAGCTGAGGAGCTGCTTGACGAGGTCGGCGGCGCGCTGGGTGGCGTGTGTGGCGGTTTTGATTTTGTCCTTCACGTCGCCGCCGGGGCTGATCTCGGCGAGGGTGAGATTGCCGCGGATGGTGGTGAGCATGTTGTTGAAGTCATGGGCGATGCCGCCGGCGAGCTGGCCGAGGGTGCCGAGTTTTTGCGACTCGCGCAGTTGCTGGCGCAGACCGCTGAGCTCGGTGCGGTCGCGCAGGAGCCAGAGGCGGCCAAGGACTTCGCCGCTGTCGCCAAGCATGGGGGCGGTGCGCAGCTCCATGATGGTGCCGCCGTCCATCCCGGCTTCCAGAGAGCCTTTGAACGCGGGTTCTTCAAGGCACTCGCGGATCCAGCCGGCGACTTTGCCGGAGTCCTGGAAGCGCGCGGCGAGGAGTCCGGCAAGAGTTTCAAAGTCGCGTCCGCCGTTTTCATCGAGCGGGCTGCCGAGGAATTCGTCGAGGCGGGCATTGGAGGCGATGATGGTGCCGTTGCCATCCACGACGGCGACGCCTTCGTCGCTGGCGGAGAAGATGCCCTGGAGCGCGGTGAACGCATCGCGCAGAAGACGCTCGGCATTGGCGAGGCGCTGGGCAGTCTGGCAGGAGTGGGTCTCCGCAGTGCTGAGCGCCTGGCGGTGCTTGGCGAAGAGCATGTTGACGTCGCAGCGCAGCTTCCAGAAGTCGGCGGGCAGCCATTCGGCCACGTCTTTTGTCGGCGGGATGCCGCGCATGAGGGAGGCGGTGGCGTTCATCATCGCGGCCACGGGCTTGAGCACCCAGCCGCTCAGGAGATAGGCGGCGAGAAAAACACCCCCGCCGAGCAGCACCCCCTGGGTGCCGAAAAACCAGTCGAGCGAGTGGCCCATCAGCCGCGCGGCGCCCATGGCCGGGAGGAAGCCGAACAAAACAAGCGGCAGGAGGAAGCGGAGTCGTAGCGAGTTCATGAGAGGGAGGTGGCGAGGATCGTCGGAGCTTGCGCGAAAGCAGTGCGGCGGTCGGGGAGGGGGAAGCCGGGAGGCTGGCGGAAGAATTCCGCTGTGCTCATGCGGGTGATGAGACTTTCCTGGCGGGCGGAGATCACTTGATCGAGAGCGCATGCGATTTTTTCGTCCAGGCATGAGGCGAGCCGGTCTTCGATCCATGCCAGGATCTGCTCGCGAGCCGCTTCCGGCAGGTCGTTGGCGGGTTGGGAAGGGGCTGGTGCATGGTATTCCAGCCCGTCCAGGCGGTCTTTCAGAGCGCTGACACCCATGACGGCTGCGAAGATGTCGTTCCGAAGCTGGTTGATGCCCTCGTCAATTTCCGTTTTCCAGGAGTCCACTGCCGGTACTGCTGTCTTGTCAGCTCCAGGGTCTGGCAGCAGTTCGCCAGGTGTCTTTGCTGCCGAGGCAAGACTCGCGGCGATGGCTGTTCGGGGCATCACTGCATGCGGGATAGATTCCGGTGGCTGCGGCATGCCCCAGCTTTGATTCACTGCCATGGCGGCCAAGCCGCCTGTGCTCGGTGGAGAATCAAAAAGAGGAAGCGCCTTTTGGGGAGTGGAGGCATTTTGATTCTCTTTGTCGGGGGACGCGGCGGCTTCATCCACCGCCCCTGAAAAAGAGGGAGGTTCGTCCGCAAAATGGCGGCGCTGGGATTGGAACGAGAAAGCAAGGGGCATGAACTGAATGGCAATATACCGTGATTTTATGACAAATATGAAAATTATTCCAGCAAAAAATTAAACTTTCTTTGATAATTCGAGCCTGGTGAGCAAAATCGGCAGCCTTTGCCGCATCAGCGAGTCTCTCCGATCAAGAGAAGGGCGTGATCTTGACTCCGCCTTCATTCCGCCCTAACCCACGCTGGATTTTGCCACTTTTTTGACCATGCCTCCCGCCCATAACTACACTGAAGACAGCATCAAATCCCTCGACTGGCGCGAGCATATTCGCCTTCGGCCAGGAATGTATATTGGCAAACTGGGGGACGGTTCCCAGCCGGAGGATGGCATTTATGTACTTCTCAAAGAGGTTCTCGACAACAGTATTGATGAACATGTCATGGGCTACGGAAAGGTCATCGAAGTGGAGATCACCGAGGACCATCAAGTGACGGTGCGCGACTACGGCCGAGGCATCCCTCTGGGCAAGCTCATGGAATGCGCCGCTCAGATTAACACGGGTGCCAAGTATGACAGCGAGGTCTTCAAGCGCTCCGTGGGCCTCAACGGCGTGGGCATCAAGGCGGTGAACGCCCTCAGCACTTTCTTTGAGATACAGGCCATCCGCGAAAAGCAGACCCGCGCCATTGAGTTCAGCCAGGGCATTGTGAAATACGACATGGGCAGGCCCGCGCCTTGTGACGAGCCGGATGGCACGCGCATTACCTTCCGCCCGGACACGGAGAGTTTCACCAGCCATGTGCATTTCAAGCTGGATTATGTGCGCGAGATGCTGCGCTTTTACTCCTGGCTGAATCCCGGCCTCACCCTCAAGCTCAATGGTGAGACCTTTCGCTCCAAAGACGGTCTGCGCGACCTGATCGCCGCCAAGCTCACCGAGGAGCCGCTCTACCCGGTCGTCTATCTCACCGGCACGGACATCGAGGTTGCCTTCACCCACGGCACCGGTTACGGCGAGGAGTACTACACCTTCGTCAACGGCCAGCACACCACCCAGGGCGGCACGCATCTTGCCGCTTTTCGTGAAGCCATCGTGCAGGAATGCCGTGCTTACTTCAACAAGCAGTATGACCCCAATGACGTTCGCGGTTCCCTGATCGCCGCTGTTTCCGTAAAAGTGCAGGAGCCTGTCTTTGAAAGCCAGACCAAGACCAAGCTAGGCTCCACCCACATGGAGCCCAACGGGCGTAATCTGCGCACCCACATCATCAACACCGTCGTCAAGGAACTCGACAACTATCTCCACAAGCACGGTGACCTCGCCAAAGCGCTCCAGGAAAAAATCAACGCCAACGAAAAGGAGCGCAAAGAGATCAGCGGCATCCAGAAAGCCGCGCGCGACAGCGCGCGCAAGGCCAAGGTCCACAACAAAAAGCTGCGCGACTGCCGCATCCATCTCGACACCAAGGACAAGCGTCGGGAGGAGAGCACGCTCTTCATCACCGAGGGCGACAGCGCCTCCGGCTCCATCACCAAAAGCCGCGATGTAGAGACCCAGGCCGTCTTCTCCTTGCGCGGCAAGCCGCTCAACAGCTACGGTCTCAGCCGCAAGATCGTCTATGAGAACGAGGAGTTCTACCTTCTGGCCAACGCCCTCCAGATTGACGAAAACATCGAGGACCTGCGCTACAACAAGATCATCCTCGCCACCGATGCCGACGTGGACGGAATGCACATCCGCCTGCTGATGATCACCTTCTTTCTCCAGTTCTTCCCGGAGATCGTTCGCGCCGGCCACCTGCACATCCTGCAGACGCCCCTCTTCCGCGTCCGCAACAAGAAAGAGACCTTCTACTGCTACGGCGACGAGGAGCGCCAGCGTGCCATCCACTGCTGTGGCAAGAACGCGGAGATCACCCGTTTCAAAGGCCTCGGCGAAATTTCGCCCGACGAATTCAAGCACTTCATAGGCCCCAAAATGCGCCTGGAACCCGTCATGATGCCCGAGCACAAGACCATCAAGGAACTGCTTGCTTTTTACATGGGTAAAAACACACCGGACCGCCAGACCTATATCGTTGAGCATCTGCGAGTTGAGCAGGAGTTGCGTTTTACGGGCGAGGGGGGA
>ERZ761607.408-NODE-408-length-77979-cov-6.497690_pt1 | contig 77979 bp, 75 predicted proteins | sample MGYA00511164_ERZ761607 | MGnify/ENA primary metagenome ERZ761607 (study PRJEB28899, sample SAMN02445080) | bioreactor sludge metagenome | biome: EBPR sludge | place: Australia: Brisbane, Thorneside Wastewater Treatment Plant | collected 2011-06-22 ...
GCATCGAAGCTTCGGCTGACAAGATCAGGGCCTCCGGGGGAAACCCCGGAGGCCTCTTTCTTGCGCGCCGGTTCGACGAGCGCGGGAGGCCGCGCGAGCCATCACTCCCAGGAGAATACTGTCCGGAGTCGGCAACCTTCGGGCGTCTCGCCCTCCTCGAACAGTCCTACACGCGCGATCGCCCGTCGCTGCGCGCGGGTCAGGGGCTCCGGGGAGCGGAAGTAGGCGGCGCCATGGCCGCCGTTCCAGATGGCGATCTGATAGCCGTCGTCGACCCGCTGCTGCGCGAACCTCGCGGGACTTGTCTTCCCAGGTTTGTGGACGACCAGGCCCGACGGGCGTGCGGCCCAGCCGATGCCCCATACGTCAAGCGAACCGAATGCTCCTTCCCACCGGAAGGCGCCGCCGTGAATGCCGCCGGATAGGACGGTGATCTTCTCGCCCGGCAGCAGATCGATGATCGGTGAATAGCCGCAGAAGCGCCCGGGCCCTTCGAGGTCGCTTGCCCCAGCAGGGGCGGAGAGAGCCGCCGCCGCGAGAACCGCCGCTGCGAGAGCATTCAAGGGTAGGTTCACCGGGCGCTCAATCTTTCAGAGAAAGGCCTTGTGGCTCAATCTGAACATTTGGCTATCTGGGAGTCCAGACCCGCTGACGGCGACGTGAGGGGTTCTGCCGTTGCGTCAGGGGGCCGTGTCCCGCAGAACGTGAACCGTTTCCGGCTTCGGACGCTCCCCTGTCCGGAGGCTGGCCGTTCCGTTCATCCGCAAGGACCGCATGCCCGCGCCCGCTCCCCAGACCCTCGTCATCCTCGGCGCCTCGGGCGATCTGGCCAGACGGATGCTGTTGCCGTCTCTCTACAACCTTGACGCCGACGGCCTGTTGCCGCCGGCCCTGCGCATCGTCGGCGTGGCGCGCGGCGGCGACCTGGAGGCCTGGGCGGTCGATGCGGAGACCGCGGTGCGCGAGCGCAGCGACTTCGACGGCGAGGTCTGGGCGCGCTTCGCGGCCCGCCTCGACTATTGCGCCGGCGACGTCACCCGGCCCGATGGCGCGGCCTGCCTCAAGAGCGTCGTCGGCGAAACGGGCGCTAGCCTGATCTTCTTCTCGCTGTCGCCGAGCCTGTTCACGGCGGCCTGCGAGACCCTGCGCGCGGGCGGCGTCATCGCCGACCATACGCGACTGGTGCTCGAGAAGCCGATCGGCCGCGATCTGGAGACCTCGCGCGCCATCAACGATGCCGTCGGCGCCGTGGCGGCCGAGCGCAACATCTTCCGCATCGACCACTACCTGGGCAAGGAGACGGTCCAGAACCTGATCGCGCTGCGCTTCGCCAACAGCCTGTTCGAACCGCTGTGGACCAGCCAGACCATCGACCATGTCCAGATCACGGTGGCCGAGACTCAGGGGGTCGGAGACCGCTGGCCCTACTACGACGACTACGGCGCCATCCGCGACATGCTGCAGAACCACATGCTGCAGCTGCTCTGCCTGGTCGCCATGGAGCCGCCCAGCGACCTGGAGCCGGACGCGGTGCGCAACGAGAAGGTCAAGGTGCTGCGCTCCCTGCGGTCGTTCACCCGCGCTACGGTCGGCCAGGACAGCGTTCGGGGACAGTATGCGGCCGGCGCCGTCGAGGGTGAGAAGACCGCCGCCTACCTCGACGAGGTCGGACGGCTGACGCGCACGGAGACGTTCGTCGCCTTGACCGCCCATATCGACAACTGGCGCTGGGCCGGCGTGCCCTTCTTCCTGCGCACCGGCAAGCGGATGCCCGAGCGGCGGACCGAGATCGTCATCCAGTTCAAGCCCGTCCCGCACTCGATTTTCGGCGGGGCCGCCGAGGCGGACCTGGTCGCCAACCGGCTGGTCATCGCCCTGCAGCCCGACGAGGATATCTCGCTGACGGTCATGAATAAGCGGCCGGGCCTGGGCGATGTACGTCTGCAGCCGCTGCCTCTGTCGCTGAGCCTGACCCGAACGCTGGGCGAGGATGGCGGCCGTCGCCGGATCGCCTACGAGCGGTTGCTGCTCGACGCCCTGCGCGGCGACCAGACGCTGTTCGTGCGCCGGGACGAGGTCGAGGCGGCCTGGACCTTCGTCGACGGGGTGGCCGACGCCTGGGATGAGGCGGACCTGGCGCCCCGGCCCTATCCCGCCGGGTCCTGGGGGCCGCCGGGGGCCTTCGCGTTGATCGAGCGGACAGGCAGGGCCTGGAATGACTGACCGCTACGTCATCGAGCGCTATCCCGATACCGGGGAGGCCTCGCGCGCCGCGGCGGAGGCCATCGCCGACTGGCTGGTCGCGGGCCTGGCTGAAGACGACAGGGCCAGCTTCATCGCCACAGGCGGGACCACGCCGGGCGAGGTCTACGACCTGCTCTCGACCTTGCCGCTGCCCTGGGACCATATCAGCGTCACGCTGTCCGACGAGCGCTGGGTCGCGCCGGACTCGCCGGACTCCAACGAACGGCTGCTGCGCGACCGTCTGCTGGTCGGCGAGGCGGCAGGGGCCAACTTCGTACCGCTATGGTCGCGGGCCGCCACGCCCGAGGACGCCGCCGAGGCGGCCGAGGCGGCGATCGCCGACCTGCTGCCCGCCGATGTGGTCCTACTGGGCATGGGCGAGGACGGTCATTTCGCCTCGCTGTTCCCGGGCAGCCCAGTGCTGGAGGACGGCCTCGACCCGCTGGGCGGCAGCCTGGTCATCGCCGCGCCGAAAGGCGACCCCGCGCCGCCTCAGGATCGCCTCAGCCTGACGCTGTACGCGCTCCGGCAGTCCTACCTGATTGTCGTCCTGATCCGTGGCGAGGCGAAGCGACGGGTCATCGAGGAGGGTGAAGGTCTGCCGATCCACGCCCTGCTCGACGCCGCCGGCGAGACCCCGGTCCGCATCATCTGGTCGCCCTAGCGTTCTTAGGAAGCCCCATGGCCGCTCCCATCCATTCCGTCGTCGCCCAGGTCACCGCCCGCATCGCGGAGCGTTCACGAGACGGCCGCGCGGCCTACCTGGCCCAGATCGAGGCGGCGCGGGGCTCCGAGCCGGGACGCGCCAAGCTCAGCTGCGCCAACTGGGCTCACGCCTTCGCCGGGGCCGACCCGAAAGACCGCATCCGGGCGATGGACCCGGACGCGCCGAACCTGGCCATCATCTCGGCCTACAATGACATGCTGAGCGCCCATCAGCCGCTGGAGCGCTACCCGGCGCTGATCAAGGCCGCGGCGCGCGAGGTCGGGGCCACGGCCCAGTTCGCCGGCGGCGTGCCGGCGATGTGCGACGGCGTCACTCAGGGCCGCCCAGGCATGGAGCTGAGCCTGTTCAGCCGCGATGTCATCGCCATGGCCACGGGCATCGCCCTGACGCATGACGCCTTCGACGGCGGCCTGTTCCTGGGCGTCTGCGACAAGATCGTGCCGGGCCTGGTTATCGGCGCCCTGGCGTTCGGCCATCTGCCGGCGATCTTCGTGCCCGCCGGGCCGATGACCTCGGGCCTGCCCAACGCCGAAAAGGCCAAGGTGCGGGCGCTGTACGCCGAGGGCAAGGCCAGCCGGGAGGAATTGCTGGCCGCCGAGCAGGCCAGCTACCATGGCCCCGGCACCTGCACCTTCTACGGCACCGCCAACTCCAACCAGATGCTGATGGAGTTGATGGGCCTGCACCTGCCGGGCTCAGCCTTCATCCACCCGAACACCGACCTGCGCGACGCGCTGGTGCGCGAGGCGGCGAAGCGGTGCGCGGCCATCGGGCCGCGCTCGAACGACTGGATCCCGTCCGGCCACGTCGTCAACGAGAAGGCGGTGGTCAACGGCGTCGTCGGCTTGATGGCCACCGGCGGCTCCACCAACCATTTGCTGCACCTGATCGCCATCGCGGCGGCGGCGGGAATCGCGCTTCGGCTTGAGGATTTCGACGATCTGTCCAGGGTCACGCCCCTGCTGGCCCGCGTCTATCCAAACGGCAGCGCCGACGTGAACCAGTTCCACGCCGCCGGGGGCATGGCCTTCGTCGTGCGCGAGCTGATCGGCGCCGGCCTGGCGCACGAGGACGTCCTCACCGTGGCCGGACCCGGCCTGGGCCGATACGCGCGCGAGCCCCGCCTGGAGGACGGCGAGCTGACCTGGACGGACGGGGCCGCCGAGAGTCTCGACCGCGAGATCCTGCGGCCGGCGTCCGATCCGTTCGAGGCCGAGGGCGGCATCCGCCAGCTCAACGGTAATCTCGGCCGCGGCGCCATCAAGGTCTCGTCGGTGAAGCCCGAGCACCGGGTGATTTCGGCCCCCGTGGCGGTGTTCGAGAGCCAGGAAGACTTTGTCGCCGCCTTCAAGCGCGGCCAGCTGGACCGTGACCTGATCGCGGTCGTCCGCTTCCAGGGGCCGCGAGCCAACGGCATGCCCGAACTCCACGGCCTGACGCCGGCCCTCTCCGTGCTGCAGGATCGAGGACACCGGGTGGCGCTGGTGACCGACGGCCGCATGTCGGGGGCTTCGGGCAAGGTGCCGGCGGCCATCCATGTCACGCCCGAGGCGGCGGCAGGCGGACCGCTGTCGCGGGTGCGGGACGGGGACCTGGTCACGCTAAACGCCGCGGCCGGAACCCTGACGGTCGAGGCCGATCTGGAGGGACGGCCCGCGGCCCAAGCGCCCGCGCAACGCGGCGGATACGGCCGCGAACTGTTCACCGCCTTCCGTCGGAATGTCGGCGCCGCGGACGCGGGGGGCTCGCTCTTCGAATCGTGATCGGCTTGCGGCGAAGCGCCGCGCCGCTTTTTCGAAAGATGACGCGGGCGTCACCGGAACGCCCAATGTCGCTTGTCGCCCCACAATGGGTTCACGTCGGCGGTTCCGGCGCGCGGAGGGGTTTCCGAAAGCCCGTCAAGGCTCTGTTCCCGCAAGGATTCGCCCGTCCTCGATTGATGGACGCCTTGGCGTAACATCGGTTGACGTGAGGTGAGATCATACCGCATCATCGAATCCAGTTTGTCGCCGGCCCATCTGGTCGATCCGTCTCAGGACGGAACGGGTGTGCCTGGGCGCCGTAGCGAGCGTTGAGGGGGTTGGTTGGCGCGGATCGCGGTAACCTCTGCTGGACCTGATCAACGGGCGGATTCCGCCCGCGAGGCCGTTTCGCTCTGCAAATTCTCGACAGGATCACCCGCGCCCCGACACGGGGCGGCGGCTGAAGCGCGCGTGTCTTCGTTGTCCAAAGGAGGACCGTAGACGCTCACGAAACCGTCGGAACCGTCGCCCGAACACAAGAAAGACGGTCCGACACAGGGAAAAACAGGGAGGGAGTAATGCGAAGAGTCGCCTATCTGGCCGGGGGATCGGCCCTTGCCATCGCGCTGTCACTGGGGCTGTCCAGCACCGCACTGGCGCAGGAACCGACTGAGGTCGAGGCCATCGTCGTCACCGGGTCGCTGATCGCCGGCACTCCGGAAGACGCGGCGCTGCCAGTCGACGTCATCGGCGTCGAGGAACTGGCCAAGCAGGGTTCGCCGACCACCGTTGAACTGCTGAAGGGCCTGTCGGTCTCGAACGGCGTCCTCGGGGACACCAACCAGTTCGACGCGCGAGCCCAAGGCTCTGAAGGTTCGGGCTCGGTCAACCTGCGGGGCCTCGGCCCGACGCGGACCCTGGTGCTGATCAACGGCAAGCGGATGACGATCAACCCGTTCGCGCTCGCGGGCGCGGGCGCGGTGGACACGAACGTGGTGCCGGTGGCGGCCATCGGCCGGATCGAAGTCCTGAAAGACGGCGCGGCGGCGACCTACGGCTCCGACGCCATCGGCGGCGTGGTCAACTTCATCACCCGCTCGAACTTCAACGGGCTGGAAGTCAACGCCAGCTACAAGAACGTCGACGGCTCCGACGGCGACTACACCTTCGGCCTCATCGGCGGCTTCAGCACCGACCGGTTCAAGGTCATGGTGGCCGGCGGCTACCAGCACCGGTCCGAGCTGTCGATGCTCGAGCGTGACTGGGCCTTGCGGGCCTATGAAGAAAACCCCGAGGGCGGCTGGTCGGCGGCGGGCAACCCCTCGACCATTCTGCCGCTGGCGACGATCGCCAACCCGGCCACCTATCACCGCGACACGGGATGCGCCGCCCTGGGCGGCCGGACCGGATTCAGCGGCGCGACGCCGGTCTGCCAATGGCAGTACACCGAATGGGACAACCTCGTCGAAAAGGAAGATCGCTGGCAGATCTACGGTCAGGTCGACGTTGACCTTTCGGACACCACCCGGTTCCATGCCGAAGCCTTCTACGCCAAGACCGAAGTGCCGGAATGGAAGACCTCGCCGTCCTACGCCCTGCTGGCGGTGCCGGACGGCGTCACCTCGCCGGTTCCGGGCCGCTACTACGTGCCGGCCAACAACCCCGGCATGCTCGCCTATGCGGCGGCCAACCCCGGCTACAACTTCGTCGCCGGCGCCCTGATCGCCGCCAACCGACCGTACGCGATGGGCGGCAATCCGGCCTTCGGCTATGGCGCTTCGGAAGGCGAACGCGAGTACGACGCGTTCCGCATGGCCGCCGAACTGTCCGGCGACCTTGAGAACGGCATGACCTGGAGCTTCGGCGCCCAGTACAGCGAGGAAACCGGCTACCGCTCCGGCTACGACACCATCGTCGGTCGCTACCAGCTCGCCCTGCGCGGCCTGGGCGGGGCTGACTGCAATGGCATCGTTGCCGGCAATCCGGGGTCGACCTGCGAGTGGGCCAACCCGTTCTCGAACGCGGTGCCGAGCAACGCCATCACCGGCGTGGCCAACCCCAACTACAACCCGGCGCTGGCCAACAGCGTCGCGCTGACCCGCTGGTTCTTCCCCAAGCTGGAAACCGAGCAGACCTCCGGCCTGCTGGTGTTCGACGCCCTGTTGACCGGCAAGTTCGAGGCCCTCGAACTGGGCGGCGGCACGGCGGCCTGGGCCCTCGGCGGCCAGTTCCGCAAGTCGACGTTCGAGACCTGGTACAATGACATCTCGAACCGCGACCTGAACCCGTGCCTCAACACGCCGATCAACGGCAGCACGACCTGCGCGGCGCCCCAGGGACCGTTCGCCTTCCTCGGCGTCGGCAGCCCGGTGGATCTGAATCAGGACGTCCGCGCCGTGTTCGGCGAACTGGTCCTGCCCTGGACCGAAGACTTCAACATGACCCTCGCGGCGCGCTTCGAGGACTACGGCGGCACGGTCGGCAACACCTTCGACCCGAAGCTGTCGGTCCGCTGGCAGGTCGCCGATCAGTTCGCTGTGCGCGGCTCGGTCGGCACCACCTTCCGGGCTCCGACCGCCGGTCAGGTTGACGGCACCAACTTCGTCAGCTCGCTGCAGAATATCCTCGGCGTGTTCCGCGCCGTCGACATCTACGGCAATACGGACCTGCAGCCGGAAACGGCGCTCACCTACAGCGTCGGCGCGATCATCGAAGTCGGCAACTTCAACGCCACGCTCGACTACTGGAACTTCGACTTCCAGGATCCGATCACCACCGAGCCGGTGGCGGGGATCGTCAACGCGGTCTTCCCGGGCGGTGTTCCGAACTGCGCTCATCCGCTGGCCAGCCGCTTCACCTTCCAGGGCGGCGTCTGCACGGTGGCCAACATCGCGCGTCTGCAGACCAACACGGTCAACGGCGCCGACGTCCAGACCTCGGGCATCGACCTGCTGGCTGACTACACCTTCGATGACGTGTTCGGCGGCACGCTGAATGTCGGCATCAGCGCCACCTACGTGATCGAGTACGTGACTGACGACACCTTCGTCGACACGACGCTCGTGGCCGCTGGCTTCGACGCCGTCGGCCAGTTGAACTACCAGACCACGGCCTATCCGCTGCCGCAGAAGAAGGGCAACGTCTACTTCGAGTGGAACAGCGGCGCGCACAACGCCCGTTGGACCATCCGGTACGTCGACGGCTATCGCGACCAGCGCACCGCGCCGTTCGCGACCAACGCCTACCGTGGTTCCGACCCGGCCGGCACGGCGTTCACGGTCTCGGCCGGCAAGAACGTCGACTCGTTCCTGACCCACGACTTCACCTATCGCGTCTTCATGCCGTGGGATGTGACGGGCGCGCTGACGGTCGAGAATGTCCTGGACGAGGATCCGCCCTTCGCCCGCCTCGACCTGAACTACGATCCGTTCACGGCCAGCGGCCTGGGCCGGACGTGGAAGTTCAGCCTCAACAAGAAGTTCTAGTTTCCTCTGATTTCTGTCCCCTGGGGCGGCCGCGAGGCCGCCCCTTTTTTCTGTCCGGGGGGTGTCGGAGGCGCCGGGCCCTATCGCGTGAAGACGCCCATCAGCAGCGGGCGCGCAAACAGGTTCGCGACCTGGTCGAGATCCGCAGACGGCGCCCAGGACTGCAGCGAGGCGGCCGCGTTGATCATCGAGTTCAGCATATGGGCGGCGACCAGAGGGTCCACGGGTCGAATCGACCCTTCGGCGATGCCGTCGGAAATCATGCCGGCGAAGCGGTCCGAAATCCGCGCGTAGCGGTCGACGATGTCCTGCCGGATCTCCGCCGGCAGGGCGCCCATCGCCGAACCGCGCAGCAGCGGGCCATGGTCGGACAGCTGGTAGTCGACCAGCGCGGCGCTGGCCGCAGCCAGGCGGGTCCACTGGTCGGTCTTCAGGTCGCGGGCCGCGAACTGCACCGATCGCAGGATGGCGAAGGTCCGCTCGAAGCAGTCGGCGACCAGGTCGTCCTTTGCTTCGTTGTGATGGTAAAAGCTGCCCTTGGTGACGTTGAGCGCGGCCGAGATGTCCTCGACCGAGGCGCCGCGATAGCCCTTCTGATTGATCACCCGGGTCGCGGCGACCAGGAAGGTCTCGCGCGAGACGTCGGTGCTCGCCGCCTCGGGAGGCGTCGGATCTGGCAGCGCCGGCGGCGCCCAGGCTCGCGCGCCGACCGCCAATCCGCCCGACAGGATGTCGAACATGCGGTCGCGAATGCGCGGATAGTCCTCGACATCGTAGCGGCGGGTCCAGGTGACGGACCAGAAGGCTTGTTCCAGCAGCAAATGGGTCCGGGCCGTGGCTTCCAGCCGCGAGAGGCCGGCGAACTCCGGATCGTCGAAGAAGCCCCGGATCGTACGAAACAGATCATTGAAGGCCTCGCCGACCTTGCTTCGCAGCGGCTCGTTCAGCGCCCGCATCTCGCTAAAGGCGACGATGGGCGAAGCCTCTTTGAGGCGGATCTTGGCCGCCATCTCGAAGAACAACTCCAGGAACTTCGCCAGCCGGGCCCGGGCGCCGGTGACGGCCGAGGCCTCCACGGCCAGGGCGGAGAAGATGTCGATGCCGCGCAGGAAGCAGGCGGCGGCGAGGTCGTCCTTCTTGCGATAGTAATAGGTCACCGAGGTCGTGATCAGGCCGACCTCGGCCGCCACGTCGGCCAGGGTCATCCCCTTGACGCCCTCGCGGTTCAGAATCGTCGTCGCGGCCGCCAGGATTGCTTCCTTCTTGGCGGCGTAACGCGCGGTGGCGCTGGCGTTGACGGCAGTGCTCAAGCGGCTGTGTCTCCGGCGAACACCGCCTTCAGTTCCGACTTCATGATCTTCCCGTTAGCGTTGCGCGGGAGGGTCTCATGCCAGAACGCGACGCGGACGGGAACCTTGAAGGCGGCCAGGCGGTCGGCGACGAAGGCGCGAAGCTCCTGCTCGCTCGCCTGCGCGCCGGGTTTGAGCGTTACGACGGCGCCCGGCTCCTCGCCCAGCGTCCTGTGGGGGATGCCGATCAGGGCTGCGTCCATGACCGCGGGGTGGTCGTAGAGGACGTTCTCGACCTCGATGCAGTAGATGTTCTCGCCGCCGCGGATCAGCATGTCCTTGGCCCGGTCGATGATGAAGCAGAAGCCATCCTCGTCGATGCGGGCCAGGTCGCCGGTTTTCACCCAGCCGTCGAGAAAGGTCTGGGCCGTGGCCTCCGGCTTGTTCCAGTAGCCGCGCAGGACCATCGGCCCCTTGCACCAGAGTTCCCCCACCTCGCCCGGCGCCAGCTCGCTGTGCGGCGCTTCGACGGTCATGATCTTCATCTCGCCGACAGCCGGCGCCGGGCCGCAGCTGTCTGGACGATGGACGTAGTCGTCAGCATTGTTGTTGGTGAAGGTGGCGCTGGTCTCGGTCATGCCCCAGCCGTTGCCGGCCGAGGCGCGCGGCCAGACCTCCTTGATCCGCCGCACCAGCTCCGGGGCCGACGGCGCGCCGCCGTAGGAAATACCCTCGATCGAGCTGAGGTCATGTTTCTTCCGGTCAGGATGCTCGATCAGCTGCCAGGCGATAGTCGGGACGCCGCCGGTATTGGTCACCCGCTCGCGCTCGATCAGCTTCATGCCCTCCAGGGCGTCCCACTTGCGCATCAGCACCAGCCGGCCGCCGTTGTTCAGCGCCGGCCCCAGCGTCGCAGAGCAGCCGGTGACATGGAACATGGGCACAACCAGCAGGGTCACCCGCTGCGGCGCCGCGGGGTCCGGGGTCGGCACGGCCTCGCCCCGGCGCAGGAACGGCCGCGCCAGCGCCGCGGCGCTGGTGATGACATTGGTCGTCATGTTGCGATGGGAGCCGAGGGCGCCCTTGGGCTTTCCGGTCGTGCCCGAGGTGTAGAAGATCGTCGCGTCGTCGTCCGGCGAGATCGGCGTCGTCGGCAGCGGCCGGTCGGGCAGGGCGTTCCAGCGGTCGGGCGCGTCGATGACGCTCTCCAGCCGGCGCACGCGCGGATCGTCCCAGGGATCATCCTCGCGGCAGACATAGACCGCTTCCAGGGCCGGGCAGTCTTTCAGATGCTCGGCGATCCGCTCCAGCCGCTCGGCGTCGACGATGGCGATCTTGCTGCCGGAGTCGGTCAGGCCGTAGAGCAACTCCGGTCCGGTCCACCAGGCGTTCAACGGCGTGACGATGGCGCCCAGGCTGACCGCCGCGAAGAAGGCGACCGGCCATTCCGGCAGGTTGCGCATGATGATCGCCACCCGGTCGCCCTTGCCGACGCCGTCGGCCGCCAGGCGCTCGGCCAGCGCGGCCACGGCCCGGTGGAACGCGTCGAAGGTGACACGGTCGCCTTCGTAGACCAGGAACTCTCGGCTCCCGAAGGCGCGGCCGTTGACAACCATATCGCGCAGGGTGGGCGGGGCGTTCTTCCAGATTTTCGTGCGGACGCCCCGGACGTCGATCTCCTCGACCTCGAACCGGGAGCCGGGGGCGGTGAGGATACGGTGCGCCTCCTCGATGGACATGGCGGGCCAGGCGCTCACGCGGACGCCTCCGGCGACTTCCGAAGGGGACGCCATTCCGCCCCGAGCCCGCACGCCATCATGATCCCTCCGTCCCCGCGCCCAGCCCGCCCGCGTCGTCGGCATGCCGGCGCAACCTGCCTGTTCCCCGGGATTTAACGAACCGGGTGATGTCGAGGCAATGTCTTCGAAGGGCTGGTATGTCGATTTAGGCGGCGGCCTCGCCCTCCGCGACGTCCTGTCCAGGAGCGACGCGGAGCACCTCGGCGATGCGGTTCACGAGCGCGGCCGGCTGGAGGGGCTTGGAAACAACGCCGTTCATGCCGGCGGCTAGGTAGGCCTCGGTCTGGTGCGACAGGGCGTTGGCGGTCATGGCCAGGATCGGAGTGGCGCAAGCAGGACCGGGCAAGGCGCGGATCACGCGAGTCGCCTCGACTCCATCCATCACGGGCATCTGGACGTCCATGAACACCAGGTCGAAGGCTGTCCGGGACATCGCCTCCACGCCCATGCGGCCGTCGTCGGCGGTTGCGACGTCGGCTCCGAGCTGTTCAAGCAAGCGGGTGGCGATGAGGCGGTTGGTCGGATTGTCCTCGACGACCAACACCTTCAATCCGGCCAGCAGAGCGCCGTCGCTGCGCTCGTGAGTCTCCGGCTCGGCTGCCGGTGGAGCGGCGACATCGACGGTGAACACCGAGCCGGCCCCGACGGCGCTGCGCAGCGTGATTTCTCCGCCCAACAGCCCGGCCAGCCGCTGGCTGATCGCCAGACCCAGCCCCGACCCGCCGAAGCGCCGGGTGGTCGAGCCGTCCGCCTGGTGGAAGCGCTGGAACAGGAGGGCCTGGGCTTCATCCGGAATGCCGACTCCTGTGTCGGCGACCTCAAATCGCAATCCTGGCCCGCCGCTCACGGAGGTCGCCGACAGCCGCACCTCGACCCCGCCTCTGAGCGTGAACTTCACGGCGTTGCCGATCAGATTGAACAGGATCTGCCTGAGGCGCACGGGGTCGAGCGCGACCCAGCCCAGGCCTGGCTCGACCTCGACCTTCAGCCACAGGCCGTTGGCTTGGGCCTGTGGGCGCAGCAGATCGGCCACGCTGGCGAGCAGGGCGGCGGGGTCGACCGGCTCGGGCGTCAGCTCAAGGCGGCCCGCCTCGATACGCGAGAAGTCGATGACGTCGTTCAGCAGTTCCGACAGCATCTGACCGCAGCCTGCCGCCTCGGCGAGGAGCCTGCGGGCGTCATCGGACAGCGGCTCGCCCTTCAGCAGGTGCAGCACGCCGAGCACGCCGTTCATCGGGGTGCGGATCTCGTGACTCATGTTGGCCAGGAACTGAGCCTTGGCCTCGGCGGCGGCGAGGGCGGCGTCGCGGGCTTCGGCCACCTCGGACACGTCCTGGGTCATGCCGATGACCAGCCAGGCGCCGGACTCCGATTGGCGCAAGCCGCGCCAGGCCACGCGGAAACTCCCCCATTCGCCCAACGTCTCCCCGCGTTGGTGGCGATACTCGATCACCTTCGGTTCGCCGGTGGCCAGCGTCTGCTCGAACGCCCGGACGATGCGCCCACGGTCGTCCGGATGGATCTCCGACATCATCTGCGCGACCGTCATTCGGCGCGCGCCGACCACGCCGACGCCGCCCGGGCGCGACAGATCTGCGTCGACGTCATAGAGCCCCGTCACCGGGTCGAACCGCCAGAACATGATGCCGCCGGCTTCGCGCAGCAGTTCGTTGGCGCGCGCCGCGTCGTCGCGGTCGCGGCGGGCGACGTATTCCTCCGTGACGTCCTCGAGCACGATGATGGTCGCGTCGACCATGCCCTTCTTGGCCCTGGACCTTACCCAGACGACCTGGCCGTCCTTGCGGATCAGGCGGTGTTCGCCCCGCGCATGGCCATCGCGTCGAAGGTCCTCGATCACGCCCCGCACGATAGGCATGTCGGCGGGGTGCACGAAATCCTCGATCGCCCGGCCGACCGTCTCCTCGGCAGACCAGCCGGAAATCTCCGTCCAAGCCGGATTGATGCGTTCGATCCGCCCGGCCCTGAGGAGCGCGAACACGTCCACCGCGTTCTGAAAGAACCAGCGGGCCGCCTCGATATCCAGCTCCGTGGGCGCGCTCTGTACTGGCGCCTCTGGCATTTCCATCCCTTTATTTCGGGGAGATCATCGCCCGGGCGGGTAAAGTTTGAGTTGCGACATACCCGCGGTTCGATAAGTGGGACGACTCGTCGCGCCCAGGAGGAAGCCCATGACCAAGCCGGAAGCCATCGGACTGTCTTCGGAGCGCCTGGCGCGCATTCCCGCCTTCCTCGAAGACCGCTACATCCGGACCGGCAAACTGCCCTGCGCCCAGGTCCAGGTCTGGCGACGCGGCAAACTGGCGGTGGACGAGGTGCTGGGCCTGGCCGACCGCGAGCGCAACCGGCCCCTCGAGAAGGACGCCATCTTCCGCATCTATTCGATGACCAAGCCGATCACCTCGGTGGCCTTCATGATGCTGGTCGAGCAGGGCCTGGTCGCGCTGGACGATCCGGTGGCCAAGTTCATCCCGGAATGGGCGAACCTCGGCGTGTTCGCGGCGGGGACCGACGCCGGCTGGGCGACCACGCCGCCGGCCCGGCCGATGCTGGTGATCGACCTGCTGCGCCATACCTCGGGCCTGACCTACGGCTTCCAGATGCAGGGCAACATCGACGCCGCCTACCGCAAGCTGAAGGTGGCCGAGGATCTGCGCCTGGGCACGATGCAGGAGTTCATCGACAAGCTGGCGACCATTCCGCTGGTGTTCTCGCCGGGGGAGGCCTGGAACTATTCCGTCAGCACCGACGTGCTCGGCTATCTGGTCGAGAAGATCAGCGGCATGTCGTTCGCGACCTACCTTGAGGAGAAGATCTTCCAGCCGCTGGGCATGGTCGACACCGCCTTCACCGTCCCCGCCGACAAGGCCCATCGCCTGACCGCCTGCTACGCGGCGGGCGTTCTGGGCTCCAAGGCGGTGAAGCCGGGCGCGCCCGCGCTGCAGGACGATCCGGAGAAGAGCCCCTACCGCACCGCCACCGACTTCACCTCCGGCGGCGGCGGCCTGGTCGGGACCATGGCCGACTACATGCGGTTCGCGCGCATGCTGCTGAACGGCGGCGAGCTGGACGGCGCCCGGCTACTGAGCCCCAAGACGCTTCAGCTGATGACCGCCAATCATCTGCCCGGGAACAAGGACCTGACGCAGATGTCCAAGTCGCTGTTCAGCGAGGCGACCTACGCCGGCGTCGGCTTCGGCCTGGGCTTCGGCGTCACCATCGATCCGGCCGCGACCATGATTCCCGGCAGCAAGGGCGACTTCTTCTGGGGCGGCGCGGCCAGCACCTTCTTCTGGGTCGACCCGGTCGAGGACATGACCGTTGTCTTCATGACCCAGCTGCTGCCCTCGTCGGCCTATCCGGTGCGGCGGGAGCTGCGGACCCTGGTCTACAGCGCCTTCACGGAAGCGGCCGCCTAGGCGATCGGTCCCACCGCCCCTTCCTCCGCCGCCTCGTTGCGGGCCGCGATCTCGCGCACCGTCGCCTCGTGGCTCTCGCGGGTGATGTTGTAGAACTGCAGGATCGCCACCGAGAGGCCGTAGAGCGCCATCATCGCCGGCATGTAGACCCAGGCGAGATTGTTCACGATCTCCTGCGGCACCTCCGAGGGCTTGGCCCCGACCGGGAAGCTGACCAGGGTCAGGATGCCGCCCGCCACCATCACGCCGACGCCGCTGACCGCCTTCTGGATCAGGCTGGTGAAGGCGAAGAACAGACCCTCGTTGCGGCGGCCGGTGCGCGCCTCGCTGTACTCGACCACGTCGGCCAGCATGGCGGTGATCAGGATGCTGGCGGTGATGCCGAGGATGCCGCGGACCACGCCGTCGAGGAACAGCCAGGCGACGACCTGCGGGATCGTCGTGCCCGGCACCAGGGCGTCGTCGCCCGGGAAGACGCCGATCAGCCGCAGGAACAGGGGCAGGAAGCCGACCAGCACCGAGGCCATCAGCAGCATGCCGCCCGCGACCTTCTTGCCCGACCGCTTGGTCAGCATCGGGGCGGCGAACAGGGCGATGGTCGCGGAGATGTAGCTGTCGATCTGCAGCACGCCCGTCCAGAACGGGTTGAGCTTCCAGAAGTAGGTCGTGAAGTAGAAGGCCAGGGAGAAGCCGACGCCGACGGCCACCGACGCCACCAGCCCGACGCCGGTGATGGCCAGGAACGGTCGGATGTTGAGCGTGTCGAACATCTCGCGGGCGACGGCGGCGACCGACCGCTTCGCGCCCGGGCCCGGCTGCGGCATCCAGGGGATGAAGCGGTGGGTGCCCGCGGCCGAGACGATGATCGAGATGAACATCAGCACGGCGGCGACGTAGCCGTACTCCGTGTAGGCCTGCGGGTTGAGCTGGCCGTTCGGGTATTCCGGCGTCTCGCGCATCAGGAACCAGAACATGGCGACGGTCAGGGTCAGGCCGCCCCACCAGGCGAAGAAGTAGCGCCAGCCCAGGATGGCGGAGCGTTCGGTGTAGTCGGCGGTCAGCTCCGCCGCCATCGACGAGGACGGGATCTCGTAGAGGGTGATGAAGGTGCGGACGACGACGGCGACGACGACCAGGTACCAGAACAGCGCCCCGTCGTCCCAGCCGGTCGGCGGGTTCCACAGCATCAGGAACGACAGCGCCACCGGCAGGGCGGAGGCGTACATGAACGGATGGCGGCGGCCCCAGGGGCTGCGGAAGTTGTCGCTCATCCGGCCGATGAAGGGATCGATCACGCAGTCGATCAGCATGGCGGTCATCACCGCCAGCGCCACCTTGGAGGCGGGCAGACCGACGACCTGGTTGTAGAACAGCAGCAGGAAAACCCGGAAGCCGTTGTCCTTGATGCCGAAGGCGATCGAGCCGAAGCCGTAGAGGGCCCGGGTGCCGACGCCCACCCTGGGGCGGGGGCCGAGGGCCGCGGGCGCGGCGACCCCTCCGGACACGGTTGCGCCCCCCGGCGCGACGGCCTCGGTCATACGGTCTTCTCCCAAAACGCCGCGATCTTGCTGTCGCCGGTCGGATTCGAAGGTGGGGTATGGCGAGGCCGCAAGTCAATCGCCTGTCGGCCGGATGACACAAGGTTCATGCGCCGCCGACGCCCGCCGACGGGCCATTCCCTTGCCAGCCGCCGTCCGGCGGTGTCTGCTCCTCCCGTCATGCCGATGGAGCTGGTCCAGACCTGGGTCCTGCCGGCGCTGCTGGGCCTGGGCCTGGCCGCCGCCGCGGGCCTGCGCGCCTTCCTGCCGCTGCTCCTCCTTGCCCTCGCGGCCCGGTTCGAGCTGTTCGGCGTCGACCTGAACGCCAAGGCCGAGTGGCTCGGCTCCGACGCGGCGTTGATCACCCTGGGCCTGGCCACGGCGCTGGAGCTGGCCGCCGACAAGGTCCCCGTCCTCGACCATGCCCTCAGCGCCCTCGGCACCGTGACCCGGCCAGTCGCCGCCGTTCTCGCGGCCGGCTCGGTCTTCGCGGGCGTCGACCCGATGGTCGCCGCCGTCGCCGGCCTGGTCATCGGCGCCCCGACGGCGCTGGCCTTCCACGCCGCGCAAAGCGGCACGCGCCTGGCCAGCACGGCGACGACGGGCGGCCTGCTCAACCCCCTGGTCTCGATCGCGGAGGACCTGCTGGCCTTCGCCACCGTGCTGCTGGCCCTGGCCGCGCCGCTGCTCGTGCCGCTGGCCCTGCTGGCGCTGCTGTGGCTGATCTGGCGGCTGGTCAAGGCGGTGCGGCGGCGGGTGGCGTAGCCGGGGACACGTACCGCGCAGCGGTACGTGTCCCATCCGCAAGTCCGGCGATCCGCGATGTCCCGTCAAAGAGGGGACACGTACCGCTGCGCGGAACATGTCCCCTATGCATCCTCTTTCCCTACAGCGGGATGTCGTTCCACCAGCCGCCTTCGCGGCGCAGGGCCTCGACGTAGTTCTGCGCCACGCAGGCCGGGCAGCCGCGGCGCGCCTTCAGCGCCTTCATCGCCGCCCGTTCGCGCGCCGCCTCCTCGCGCGGGTCGGGGGCGCCGCCGGCGGCCCGGTTGCGGCGCTTGCGGCGCAGGTCCGCGTCGGTGAGGTAGCCGAAGTCCTCGAACGGGCTGTCCGGTTCGACCAGGCGCGAGGCCTTGAAGCCGGGGTCCGGATAGAGGGGCTCGCCCCGGGCGCGGGCCTCGGCGCGCCGCGCGGCGTCCGCCGCCTTGAGCTCCGCGAGCCAGGCGCCGATCTCGGCCTTCAGGGCCATCCGGCGCTGGTAGTCTTCTTCGTCGGTCATGGCGTTCCTCTCTCCGCCGGGCTGCGGACACGCGTTCTCGTTCCCCCGGGCCGGCGGCCCGGAAGGTTGGGGAGGGAGCGGAGCGCCCGGGCGGCGCCCGGCGTAGGGGTAGAGGTGGGCCGTTTCGGCGTCGTCGAAGCGCTCCACGCGGTCGTTATTCCGCAGGCCCGGGACGCGCGGAGCTGTTCACCCCTTTATCCCACAAGGCCTGATCGCCCCCTGCCGCCGGACGTACCGAACGGTTGAGCAGCCGCCCACGGACGGGCGGACGTGCAAACCAGCGCACGCCCGGCGCGGAGGCTTGCGACCCCTCCGCCTGATCCCGCTCGACCACATCCCCGACGTCGCGAAGCGCTGGATCCCGCGCCCTCCCCGTCGACAGGGACGGGTGCAGGATGCGGGAGCGGGCGGATGGGGTGGATCGAATGTTGTTTGTCCCCCTGTTCGCCAATCCTCTCCGGAGCGCAGCGAGGGGGAGGTGGCGCGCCGGGAACCCCTCCCCCTTGATGGGGGAGGGGCAGGGGTGCGGGGTGAACGCAGGGCGCCTACGGATTGCGCGCGGGTGGCGCCGAGCCTGTTGATCTCTTCCCCGAACTCAGCGGCGACACCACCATCCCCGACCCTTCCTCCATTGAGGAGGAAGGGAGGTATCCGTCGATCTCATGCAGGCCAGCGTGCCGGACGAGCCGGGTTGGTCCGCCAACGCGCTCCGCGTCGCCGGAGGCGATGGCCCGAAGGGCCACCCTTGAGCAACCCGGATCGCCCGGCGATCATCCCGGCAAGAGATGAGGGGGGCCGTGTCGCGCCATGTGCAACGCCTACAATGTGAAGACCAACCTGTCGGCCATCGGCGAGGCGGCGAAGGCGCAGCTGGGGCTGTCGCTGATCTTTCCGGACGGCGTCACGGCAGAGACCTCCAACCTGCCCGTGCCGCAGGACCTCTATCCGCGCCGCGACGGCCTGTTCCTGCGGCCGGACGAGGCGCGCACGGGGCTGGAGCCGGTGGTCGGCTGCTGGAACCTGACGCCCTTCTTCCACAAGGGGCCGCTGAAGGCCTGGAAGGCCAGCACCAACAACTGCCGGTCGGAGACCATGGCGACCTCGCCGTCGTTCCGCGACGCGTTCAAGCGGCGGCGCTGCCTCGTGCCGGCGACCAGCTTCACCGAATGGACCGGCCCGACGGGCTCCAAGACCCGCCACGCCATCCGCCGCGCCGACGGCGGGATGCTGTTCTTCGCCGGCCTGTGGGACCGCTGCCCGCAGGACGACGGCCCGGTCGACAGCTACACCCTGGTGATGATCCCGGCCGCCGGCGACGACGACATGGCCCCCTTCCACAACCGCCAGCCGGTCCTGCTGGGCGCCGAGGGCGCGGGGGTGTGGCTGGACCCGGCGCAGGACTGCGCGGGGGTGCTGGCGGCGCCGCCGAAGGGGACGCTGGTCATGGACCCGCCGGAGCCGGCGGCGGGGTAGGGGGCTATGGCGCTATCAGCGTCCTGAGATCGCCCGCGCTCATCCCGGGCTCCGCCAACATCTGCAGGCACTCCTCCTTGATGACGCCCCGGCGCCGGACGCCGGCGGCGCGGAGTTGCGCGTCGATCGGGGTCATGAGGCGCAGCCACTCGGGCGAAGGCGCGCCGCCGAGGGACATCCGCGCGCTGCGGTTGCCGAAGAAGACCTCATAGGAAAACGACGGCCTCAGCTCGCCGGTATTGTTGCGGCCGTTCTTGTAGGTGCTGCAGCCGGCCAAGAGCGAGATCGCCGCCGACCAGGGGCGGCGATCGACGACGCGGCCGTTCCTGAACCAGGCCGCGCCGTCCTCGAACGCCAAGCCGCCGGCCTGCCCGCCGAACAGCAGGACAAAGCCGCTGGCCGCCACGATCGCGGCCCCGCCGCCGATCAGCAGCCGCTTGCGCCAGAGGGGTGGCCAGGGCTTGTCCCGCCCGTACCGCGACATGCCGTGCGCCCAGAGGATCAGGGCGAAGAAAGGCAGGGTAATGATCACGAAAGGGGCGTAGGCCAGGCTGTCTTCGCTCCACCACAGCAGCGGCTGCTCCCGCGCGATCACCCGGTCGAACCGCGCCTCGGCCACCCCGTCCACAAGCGCCATCAGCACGAACTGCAGCAGGGTCACGCCGATCGCGATGGCCCACCCGGTCAGCACCAGCGACCAGGGCGCCTTCTCCGGATCCGGACGGTCGGGGTCGCTGTCGGTGACCTTCGCGAGGATGGGATTGTCCGCCATGCCTGAGGACTGCCGCGATGGTGGGCGGGAGGCAAGGGGCGTCGGCGCGTCCTTCCTTGAGGAAGGGAGAACCCCTTCAATCTCATGCAGGGCCATCGTGCCGGACGGCCCAGGTCAGTCAAGGACGGGCCCTGCGGCCCGCCGCGCCGCGGCCGCGCGAAGCGCGGTCCTTGAGTGCCCTGGCCCGTCCGGCGATCGTCTCGGCAAGAGATGAAGGGGGTGGTGGGGGTTGCCCATCCACGCTGTGCGCATAATTATGCGTATCCTCACGCTGCCTCCGGAGGTTCCCCCAAAAGTGACCCGCTACGTCGCCCTCCTCGATGGCGAGCCCGGCGCCTTTGGCGTTGTCATTCCGGACTGCCCCGGAGCCTGCGGCATGGGCGACACCATCGAGTCCGCGCTCGACAACGCCACCGAGGGGCTGCGGGCCTGGGCGCAGGCCGTGGAGGCGCACGGCGGAACTCTGTCGGCGCCCCGGTCGATACAGGCCGTGCGCGCTGAAGTGGAGGCTGATCCCGACACCGGCCCGGTGCTCTACGCCACCATTCCCCTGATCCGCGACCTCGGCCGCCAGGTGAAGGCGAACCTCTCGCTGGACTCGGGCGTCCTGGCGGCGATCGACGCGACGGCGCGGCGGCTGGGGGTCACGCGGTCGGCGATGGTGGAGGTACTGGCGAAGCGAGGGTTGCCGGCATTTGGGTGAGAGAAGGGGGAAGCGGGTGTGTCCCCGTTTCCCGGAGAACCCCTCCCCCTCGATGGGGGCGGGGCAGGGATGCGGGGTGAACGCAGGGCGGCTGCGGATTGCGCGCCGGAGGCCCTGAGCCTGTTGAGCCCTTCCCCGCCCTCAGCGGCGACACCATCATCCCCGGCCCTTCCTCCATCGAGGAGGAAGGGAGAGCGCCTCGATCTCATGCAGGCCAGCGCGCCGGACGGACCAGGGCAGTCAAGGACGGGCCTCCGGCCCGCCGCGCCGCGGCCGCGCGAAGCGCGGTCCTTGAGTGCCCTGAACCGCCCGGCGATCGTCTCGGCAAGAGATGAAGGGGGTGGGGCGCAGTTGCAGTTGGCTCCGCAAGTCGGTGGCTAGGCTGCTGGTCGTCATGACAATTTCGAGCGGACCGCTCGAACTGCAGCTACGCTGCAACGAAACCCCTAAGATACCGTCGGACATATTCGATTTCCGCCCAGTTAGGCGGCATGGATCGCGCGAGTTCCAGAGGGGATGAACTGTTTACCAGATGGGTCCCGCCCAAGCGGCCTAAAATGGTGGCCGCAACAAGCTTGAATATTCGAAAGAAGACGCGACCGTGTGCAACGATACTTAGATCCTGCGCCCTCAGCGAGGTTCTGGCGGCTTGGACAGCGAGTTCGTCGACCCCTGCGCCTACAAGTTCTCTCAGCTTGAGTTGAAGCCAAGCTGCTGGCTCGGCTCCTGGTTCGATCCGGTCGGCCAACACAGTGTGCCCTTGAAGTAGTGGTACTTTCTCCATTTCGAATCCGCCTCCCCGGCTCGCTGAAAGCGTCACGGCGGCGCTATGCTCGTAAAGAACCTCGCTAAAGGCGAGTTGACTCTCAGTTAGGAACTGCTTTGCAGATGAAATCTCGTCGGCAGTGCGCCTAGGATTGGAGTTCGTTGCCATAAGTTGCTCAAGAACGTCCTGACTAGAGGTGTGAGATTCCCATGAATACATAGTAGTGCGAAGAATATCAGCTTCAAACGCGAGGACCGGACCCTCATCTAGGTCTCGATCTACTATGAACGCTATATTGCCGTTGGCTTCGATGTCGTCGCCGAGTCGGTGAAATAGCTCAAATACCTGCGTCTTGCCGCCGGACGGTATGAAAACTAACTCGCCAACGTCCTGCGTAAAATGAGAGTAAAAGGAAATATCGTCTTTATCCTCGACAAACACGAACGTGCCGCGCGGGAATCTCGCCTTCTGGTTTACGTAACTCAGAAATGCAAATCCGCGCGAATCCGCGCCCTCTACCAAGCTCTCTGCATAGCTCATCGCAGAAGCTCTTCCATGGAAAGCGTATGATCTAAGCTCAGTTTGTCAAAAATATACGGAGAGTGCGTTGCTGTAACGAATATCACTGGACGATTAGTTCCAATCAGATCGGCCAGTAGTCTGTTCTGCCACACAACTGAAAGCGAGAGTTCCGGCTCGTCCACGATAAGGATTTGCCCTCGAGGGGAAACTGAGAACATCAGGAATGCAAATAGGGATAGTACCTGCTTCTCGCCCGACGAAAAATCATCCAGCGTAACGTCGCCGTCATCTAGGCCGCGCATGTGTACCTTGAAATGTGCCTCGTCGAACACGGCCCGCTTAAATGGTCGTAAGTAGTCGTCAATAAGGTGGCAAAATTGCTGTAACGGTCGAGTGAGAGCGTCGATGCGCAAGAACACCTGCATCAACTGCGCCACGTAGAAAATGGCAACGTCTTCCTTGGCGCTGAGTCGACCCGCCCCGCCCTTGCGGATCTTGTCCTGGATCCCCGCTATGCTTTCAGTCAGAAGAGATGTGTTAATCGTGTCAGGAGCCAGAGTATTTATTCGCTCAATGAGCCTGTCAACCTTCGTGCTATCAGATATCAAATTCCTATAACTAGCGGTCGACAGTTTTCCGGTCTGATATATCAACTCAAGGAATCTGACGGAATGCTCATTTAGGGCTTGCCTGGCAGAGTTTTCAATGTCCGAAGTTGCTTGATTAATTAAGCCTTGTACATCCTGGCCGCCAAAACCGATGACTTCTCCGTAGTCTAGAAATCGTTGTCGAATGCCGGTGGATAGGTCGAGATCATACTCGGCAAATTCTCGAAGGTCGATGAGTTGGTGAAGTTCACGTTCAATGCGTCGGTATGTAGGGTAAAATAGAACAGAAGGTTTTGTGATTCGATCAACGAACTCTGATAGGCGCCGAATGTCGTAGTAGCGCTGCTCGAGGTCATAGTTCGGAGGAAGTGGAATTGTCCGAGTGCGCAGAATCCTAGAAATCTCGTTCCACTCTGCGGGGAGAGATCGAATTCGAGCCGCAGGTCTTGCGACACGTGAATAGAATGTTCTTAGCGCTTGAAGCGCTATTAGATCGTCCTTCGTAAACTCGGCACATTGGCCACCGGTGCTGAGCTTCACTGATAGGAACGGGTATCGCGAGAGTTCCGACCATTGACCGGTGAAAAAGAGGTTCAGTATGGAAAGGACGGTGCTTTTGCCCGTGCCGTTCGGGCCGACTAGAATTAGCGGAAGCTTGGTTAGCGGTAGTTCCAGTTCGAACTTGCCAAACAGGCCGGCTATTCCAAAGGAGGTAATTGGCAGATCGAAAGGCTGCGCCCCGGTCATGTTGTGCTTAGGCTCCCCGCTTGGGCGAAACTGTAGGCGGCAATTGCGCCCGCGCCAATAGGTTGTGTTTACCTACCTCCGCCCCTTCCTGAACCGCTCCGCCGCCTCCGCCCTCGCCGCCTTGCGCTCCCGCATCGGCGTTGACCGGTCCGCCGTCTCCCCTTCCGCCGTCAGCATGTCGTTGGCGAACTCCAGGTCCATCATCTTCAGGCGCTTGATCTCGTCGCGCAGTCTGGCGGCGGTTTCGAACTCGAGGTTGCCGGCGGCTTCGCGCATGCGGGTCTCCAGGTCGCGCAGGGTGGCCTGGAAGTTGGAGCCCATGAAGGGCTTGGCGGCTTCGGCGACGCCGGCGTCGACGAGGACGTGGTCGCGCTCGTAGGGGCTGGCGAGGATGTCCTTGATGCGGCTCTTGACGCTCTCGGGCGTGATGCCGTGTTCGCGGTTGTACTGCTCCTGCTTCTCGCGCCGGCGCTTCGTCTCGGCCATGGCGCGTTCCATGGAGCCGGTGACGGTGTCGGCGTAGAGGATGACCTTGCCGTCGACGTTCCGGGCGGCGCGGCCGATGGTCTGGATCAGGCTGGTTTCGCTGCGGAGGAAGCCCTCCTTGTCCGCGTCCAGGATGGCGACCAGGCCGCACTCCGGGATGTCGAGGCCCTCGCGCAGCAGGTTGATGCCGACCAGGATGTCGAAGGCGCCCAGGCGCAGGTCGCGGATGATCTCGATGCGTTCGAGGGTGTCGACGTCGCTGTGCATGTAGCGCACGCGCAGGCCCTGCTCGTGCATGAACTCGGTGAGGTCCTCGGCCATCTTCTTGGTGAGGACGGTGACCAGGGTGCGATAGCCGCGGGCGGCGGTGTCGCGGGCCTCGGCGATGACGTCGTCGACCTGGCTGGCGTTGTTCTTCGCGACCGGGCGGACCTCGACCGGCGGGTCGATCAGGCCGGTGGGGCGGATGACCTGCTCGGCGAAGACGCCGCCGGCCTTGTCCATCTCCCACGGGCCGGGGGTGGCGCTGACGTGCACCGTCTGCGGGCGCATGGCCTCCCACTCCTCGAACTTGAGCGGGCGGTTGTCCATGGCGCTGGGCAGGCGGAAGCCGTACTCGGCGAGGGTGAACTTGCGGCGGTAGTCGCCGCGGTACATGGCCCCGATCTGCGGCACCGTCTGGTGGCTCTCGTCGGTGAACAGCAGGGCGTTGTCGGGGATGTACTCGAAGAAGGTCGGCGGCGGCTCGCCCGGCCGGCGGCCGGTCAGGTAGCGGCTGTAGTTCTCGATGCCGGCGCAGCTGCCGGTGGTCTCCATCATCTCCAGGTCGAAGCGCGTGCGCTGTTCCAGCCGCTGGGCCTCCAGCAGCTTGCCGTTGGCGACCAGCCAGTCGAGGCGGTCCTTCAGCTCCAGCTTGATCTGGCCGATGGCCTGGTTGAGCGTCGGCCGGGGGGTGACGTAGTGGCTGTTGGCGTAGATCTTCACCTCGTCGAGGTCCTGGGTCTTCTTGCCGGTCAGCGGGTCGAACTCATGGATGGCCTCGATCTCGTCGCCGAACATCAGGATGCGCCAGGCGCGGTCCTCGTAGTGGGCGGGGAAGATCTCGACGGTGTCGCCGCGCTTGCGGAACATGCCGCGCTCGAAGGCGGCGTCGTTGCGCTTGTACTGCTGGGCGACCAGGTCGGCGACTAGCTGGCGGTCGTCGATCTTCTGGCCGACCGCCAGGCCGAAGGTCATGGCCGTGTAGGTCTCCACCGAGCCGATGCCGTAGATGCAGCTGACCGAGGCGACGACGATGACGTCGTCCCGCTCCAGGATCGCCCGCGTGGCGGCGTGGCGCATGCGGTCGATCTGCTCGTTGCGGCTGGAGTCCTTCTCGATGAAGGTGTCCGTGCGCGGGACGTAGGCCTCCGGCTGGTAGTAGTCATAGTAGCTGACGAAATACTCGACCGCGTTGTCCGGGAAGAAGCTCTTGAACTCGCTGTAGAGCTGGGCCGCCAGGGTCTTGTTGGGGGCCAGGATCAGGGCCGGACGCTGGGTCTCGGCGATGATGCTGGCCATGGTGAAGGTCTTGCCCGAGCCGGTGACGCCGAGCAGGACCTGGTCGTGCTCCCGGGCCTGGATGCCCTCGACCAGCTCGCGGATGGCGGTCGGCTGGTCGCCGGCGGGGCTGTAGTCGCTGACCAGGTTGAAGCGGCGGCCGCCCTCGGACTTGGCCGGACGGGCCGGGCGGTGCGGTCGCCACAGCATCGGCGCGTGCGCGTCGGCGAGGTCGTGGACGAAGGCCGCGGAGACGTCTTCTACACCGGGGGAACGAGGCATGAACGCAAAGGTAGGCGCGCGAGGCGGCGAAGGCCAGAGGCCCTGCTGACAGCCTGTGGCAGGAGGGTGGAGCCCGCTACCGCCCCGCCTTCCAGACGTTCAGCGGCTGCTTCTCCTCGTGGCGGACCATCAGCCAGTAGCCGAGCACGAACAGCACCACGCCCACGATCGTCCCGCCCCAGAAGCCGGCGGGGGTCGCGAACCAGAGGGTCAGGGTGGTGATCGACACGGCCAGCAGCAGCATGCACCAGCGCAGCAGCACATTGACCGCGTGATAGGTGCGCTCGTGGGCCTGAAGCTCGGGCTTGCCGGCGTCGTCGAAGTCGGCGTCCATGGCGGTTCCTCCGTGAAGGACCGGTTCCCGGACGCTCGGCCCGGGGCCGGACTGAGAGGACCGCGAGGATACGCCCTTCGCGGCCGCCGCGCGAGGGGCGTCAGTTCTTCGGCGCGCCGCCGGCGGGGCCGGAGACGCGGGTGAACTCCGCCGGCTGGCTGCTGCGGTCGAAGCCGGGCGGTCCGTCGGAGAAGCTGACCTCGCCGTCGCCGCCCGAGCAGTTCGAGAAGACGTCGATGCGATAGGTTCCGGCGACCGCGCCCGTGCGCCAGGTGATGACCAGGGTGTCGCCGCTCATGACCGCCTTGCCGCGCGCGTTGCCCATGCCGGACTCGGTCGCGGTTCCGTCGGCGGCGATCGTCCAGGTCGAGGCCCCGGCCTTGATCCGGTTCGACCACACGCCCTCGGCGACGCACGGCGTTCCATTCGCCCCGGGCTCGACCGGCCGGCGGCCGAGCTCCCAGGGCTGCAGCGTTGGCGGCCGGGCGGGGTCGCGGATCAGGGCGGCCAGCTCGGAGTCGCGCCGGATCAGCGCCTCCCGCCGCGCGCGCAGTCTCTCGGTGTTCTGCAGCGAAGCGGTCGCCCAGGTGGCGGCTTGAACCTGAACGTTGGGATTGAGCAGCCCGGAGGCCGCGCCTTCGTTGGCCATGGCGACCAGATCCTGAAAGCGGACCGGCATGAAGTACTCTTCGCCGTCCGGCCCCACGCCGGCGCTCAGAAGCACATAGCCGTTCCCGATTTTGCCCAGCAGGTGGTCTATCCACCTTATTTCTGCGCGCACCTGCGCCTGCTCCACCCGCGGTCCTGGATTCACCTCTCTGTAGATTGGGGGGCCGTGGGGCCCCTGTGCGAATGCGTCGGGCGCGGCGACAGCGACGGTCAGGGCCGCGCAGGCCGACGCGATGACGCGGATGCGTCCGAAGCTGAGCATGCTCAATCTCCCCCTCGAAGCGGGAGCGGGCCGTACGTCACGCAAATCCCGGCGAAGCCCGCCCGATCCGCACTGAAAACGACTGGCGCGAGCTTGGCACGAACGGCTCAGCCTGGGAACACCCGCGTCGACTTCACCACGCCGTAGGCGAAGCTGGTGTCGATCGAGGCGATGCCGGCGATGGCGTGCAGGCGGCGGCGGACGAAGTCCTCGTAGGCCTCCAGGCTGCCGATGATCACCCGCAGCAGATAGTCGTCGCCCCCGGCCAGCAGCCAGCAGTCGAGCACCTCGTCGATCCGCGCCACCTTCGCCTCGAAGGTCTTCACCGCCTCGTCGGAATGGCGCTCCAGCCGGATGCGGATGAAGGCGGTGACGGACAGGCCCATGGCCTTCTGGTCGACCAGCGCGGTGTAGCCGGTGATCACGCCGGCCTCCTCCAGATTGCGCAGCCGGCGCAGGCAGGGCGAGGGCGACAGGTTCACCCGCTCGGCCAACTCCTGGTTGGTCAGGCGGCCGTCCTTCTGCAGTTCGCGGACGATCTGGCGATCCTTGGCGTCCATGGCCGCTCCGTTGGCATGATCTGCCAACCAGTAACCTTAGAGTGGCATAAGTCGCAATCTTCTGCGCCCGGAACCGCGCCATGCTGTCGGGCAGTAGAGGAGTTGCTTCGATGCACGACGCCGCCGGCTTCGCCACCCGCGCCATCCACGCCGGCTATGACCCGGCCGACGAGCAGGGGGCGCTGACCCCGCCGCTCCACCTGACCTCGACCTTCGCCTTCGACACCGCCGAACAGGGCGGGGCGCTGTTCGCCGGCGAGCAGGCCGGGCACATCTATTCGCGCATCTCCAACCCGACCACCGACCTGCTGGAGCGCCGCCTCGCCGTCCTGGAGGGCGCGGAAGCGGGCCTGGCCACGGCCTCGGGCATGGGGGCGATCACCGCGGTGATGTGGACCTTCCTGCGCGCCGGCGACGAGGTGATCACCGACACGACCCTGTACGGCTGCACCTTCGCCTTCCTGCGCGACGGCCTTTCGCGGTTCGGCGTCACCGTCACCCACGTCGACCTGACCGACCCGGCCCGGCTGGCCGAGGCGATCTCGCCGAAGACGCGGATCGTCTATTTCGAGACCCCGGCCAACCCGAACATGCGGCTGGTCGACATCGCCGCCGTCTCGGCCATCGCCCGGGCGGCGGGGGCCCGGACCGTGGTCGACAACACCTACGCCACCCCGATGCTGACCCGTCCCGTGACCCTCGGCGCCGACATCGTCGTCCATTCGGCGACCAAGTACCTGGGCGGCCACGGCGACCTGATCGGCGGCCTGATCGCCGGCTCGGCCGACGACCTGGCCCAGGTCCGCGCCGTCGGGGTCAAGGACATGACCGGTGCGGTGATGGCGCCGTTCAACGCCTTCCTGATCCTGCGCGGCCTCAAGACCCTGCAGGTCCGCGTCGAGCGGCACTGCCGCACGGCCCTGGCGGTCGCGCGGGCGCTGGAGGCCCACCCCGCCGTCGCCGCCGTCCACTATCCCGGACTCGAGTCCTTCGCCTGGCACGACCTGGCCAAGCGTCAGATGCCCGGTTTCGGCGGCATGATCGCCTTCGAGCTGCACGGCGGCCTGCGGGCGGGGATCGCGATGATGAACCGGCTGACCCTGATCCGCCGCGCCGTGTCGCTCGGCGACGCCGAGAGCCTGATCCAGCACCCGGCCAGCATGACCCACTCGACCTACAGCCCCGAGGAACGCCGCGCCCACGGCATCGCCGACGGGCTGGTGCGGCTGTCGGTGGGTCTGGAGGACGAGGCCGACATCCTCGCCGACCTGATGGCCGCCCTGCCGGACAGCGTCGCCGAAGCGGCCTGAGGGGCCGGCGTCGGGTGACACGTGCGGCGGTCGCGCGTTAGCCTGAGGCCATGATCGATCTCCGCCGCAGAGCCCTGCTCGCCGCCGCCGTCGGCGCGGGCGCCGCCGGTCTGGCCTCGCCGGGGCTGGCCCAGATCCTCACCGCCGCGCCGCCGCCGGATCGCGAGCTGATGGTCCCGGTCGACGGCGGACGCATCTATGTCCGCGTCAACGGCCGGCTCGACGGCGCTCGACCGCCGTTGATCCTGGCGCATGGCGGGCCCGGCGCGAACCATGCCTACCTGATGCAGGGCCTGCCGTTGGCCGACGAGCGGGCGGTGGTGCTCTACGACCAGCTCGACTGCGGCAAATCGGAGACCCCGGGCGACCCGGCCAACTGGACCGTGCCGCGTTTCGTCTCAGAGGTGGATGCGATCCGCGCCGCGCTCGGCATCGAGCGCTGCCATGTCCTCGGAACCTCCTGGGGCGGCACGATCGCCGCGGAGTACGCCATCAGCCGGCCGAAGGGCCTGGTCAGCGTGATCCTGGAGAGCCCGCTGATTTCGACCCGGGTTTGGGTCGAGGACACGACCCGTCTGCGCCGGACGCTCCCCAGCCACGTCCAGCATAGGCTCGACCGCTGCGAGCGGGAGGCCGTGGTCTCCGGCGACGCCGCCTGCGACCGCGCGGTCGCGGCCTTCTACGCGGCCTTCACGCGCCTGGAGCTGCCGCCGGCCTGGACCCGCGCCTACCGGTCGACGATGACGACGCCGTTCAACGCCCGGCTCTACAACGCCCTTTGGGGCCCCAACGAATTCGTCTGCACCGGCCTGCTCAAGGACTACGACGCCGAGCCCCGCCTGAATCGCATTCAGGCGCCGGCGCTCTATCTCGTAGGCTCGCGCGACACCGCCACGCCCCGAGCGGCCCGCCGCTTCGCCGCCAGGACGCCGCGGGCCGAGGTCAGGGTCATCGAGGGGGCCTCGCACGGGATCTACAACGACCAGACCCTGGCCTGGCAGGACGCGCTCAGGGCCTGGATGCGGCGCTGGGATTGAGCGCCGGGCGCGGGATCGGAACGTCCGAACGGAGCGACGGCGCCGCCTGCGCGGCGAGGCCGATCCCGTCCTCCTGCGCGCGCGCGATCGCCGCGGACTCCAGGGTCCAGCAGACCGCGGCCGCCGTCGTCAGGGCGACGGCGACGAAGAGGGACAGGGGCTGTTTCAGCAGTCTCCGCACGGCGCGCACCATGCCTGGCTTCCGTCGCGGGGCAAGGTCGCGAACCCACATCGAGCCGCGACGCAACCGCACAGTCGGCCAGGCGACCACCAGGCCCGGGCCCGCCTCCGACCGATGCGCGGGCTCGGCGGCGGGCGGGGCGTTCGACGCCTGGCCGAGCGCGCGGCCCGGACGCCAGCGCCGTGCGGGCTATAGCCAACGGGGCATGGCGAGGTCGTGGTGATCCTCGCGGACGACGCGGGTGTCCTGAAGCCTCTGCAGGAGGGCGACCAGGTCGAGGTCCGGATCCGCGGCGGCGGGCGAGGCGACCGGCGCCATCTTGCGCGACGGGGGCGGCGGGGCGGCGGGAAGCTCGCCGCCGCGCAGGCGGCGGTTGCTGGCGGCCAGAGCGCCGACGCCGTCGGCCAAGGCGGCGAGCACCAGGCGGCGTTCGGTGCTCTGAGTCTCCATGGCGGCGTCGAGCGCGGCCTGCAGGCGGGCCGCCTGGCGGCGGAGTTCGGCCAGCCGCGCGGCGGCGTCGGCGATGCGGCCGGCGGTGTCGAGGCGGCCGCGGAACGGCGGCGGTGCGTCCGACGGGCCCTCGAGGCTGGCCTCCAGGTAGGCGGTCGCGGCCTCGATCGGGCGCGACAGCCAGCGGCGCGAGATCAGCCCCGCCAGCAGCATCAGGGCAAGGGCGCCGGTAAAGGCCGTGAGGCTGGCCTCCATGCCGTAGCACAGCACCTGCAGATAGCTGGAGGCGGGTTCGGCGCGGGCCGCGGCCGAAACCTGACTGTATTCCCAGACCGCGACGCCCCAGGCGAGGGCCGCCGGAGCCACGATCGAGGCGAACGCAACGTGAAGCTTGTTGTCGAGAGCGGCGCTCTCCCGAAACCAACGCAACATCCTGAACCCTCCCAGGGTTTCTGAAGTCTTGCGTGGAAGCTACCCAATCCAGGTTCCGGGCCCATTGCGGGATTCTACCTACGACGTCACGAGGCTGGATCAAGGCCCGCGGCCAGGGCCAGACGGACCGCCGCCGACAGCGAGCGAACACCGAGTCGATCCATCATATGGGCGCGGTGCAATTCGACCGTGCGCGGACTGAGGCCGAGGCGATAAGCGATCACCTTGTTCTGGCGGCCGGCCAGCAGCTCCTTCAGCACCTGCCGCTCGCGAGGGCTGAGCCTTGCGACCAGGCTGATGGCGTCGGCGTGGCGCCCCGGGTCCGGCGCTTCAAGACGACGAAAGCCGGCCTCAAGCGCATCGAAGAGTTCGCTGTCCACGAGCGGCTTTTCGATGAAGTCTACGGCGCCGGCCTTCATGGCCCGGACGGCCAGCCCTACCTCGGCCTGGCCGGTCAGGATGATCAGCGGCAGGGGCGATCCGATCTCGATCAGGCGAGCCTGGACCTCAAGGCCGCTGAGACCCGGCATATGCAGATCGAGCAGCACGCAGCCGGGCGGAACGTCCGGCAAGGCCGCGAGGAAGCTGACGCCATCCTCCCACGTCTCGACGCGCCAGCCTCGGCCGGCGGCCAGGAGAAAGGCTATGGAGTCGCGAACTGCGACATCGTCGTCCACCACGTGGACGGTGCGATCCGACATTCCCCGGCTCCGCACTCGTCGCGCGGGCCGCAAAGCAGGGCTTCGGACCGCACGCAACCTTTCCTTGCGCACACTTGGCGCCCCACCATAAAGGATGCGTTCGATGGGAGTACGGGCTCTGTCTAGATTAATACCCAGTATGGGTACAATTAGGACGGGAATATGCCCAATAATTCGCCCTAAAGGGACGTTTCGTGCGAGCCGCGGTCGACGAGGATGACCAAGCCAGGGCCAGAGTCGGCGGCGGGCAGGTCGCCGGCGATGGTCTGGGCGAGGACGACGCCCTGACCGGCGAACAGTCGCCGCGCGACGGCCCGTCCGGCGTCGGCCAGCAGCACGAGGTCGGACAGAGTTCGGGGATCGCCCATGACGACCGCCACCGCGCCCCGCGGGTCGTCGCGCCCGGGCGCGCAGCGGACGTGGCCGATCCGCGGGATGAGGCAGGCCGGCGGCGACGCGGTGCGCAGCATGCGGGAGAAGCGTCGGTCCGGTCCGAGCCAGGCTCCGGCCTGTGGAAAGTCGCGGCGCAGCGACCACATCAGCGTCGCCATGTCGGCGGCGGTGGTGGTCTGATCGTCCTCGGCCGCCCCTGATACGTTGCTGAACCGAGTCCGGGTCATGCCGAGCGCCCGGGCGCGGCCGGTCATCTCGGCGGTGAAACGGCCTTCATTTCCGGCGAGGCGACGGGCCAACGACGCCGCCGCTTCACCGGAATCCGGACCGCCGAGCGCCTTTACGGCCTCCGCCACGGATCGGGGGCCGTTCGGTCCGGAAAGGAGCTCGTCCAGGCGAAGGCGTCCGGCGTCGACCGCTTCCGCGACCAGGTAAAGCACCATGAGTTGCGTGGCCGCGCCCGGCGGCTGGGGTCGATCCGCGCCGCTCTGGTAAATGACGCCGCCGTCGCGGACGTCGACGATGACCGCGCCGAGCCCGCTTGCGGTCGAGTCGATCGTCGGCCCGGCGACGGCCGTGGCGGCCAGGGCGGAGGCGGCGGTGAGGACGGTGAACAGGCGAAGCGGGCGGCGGTGGGAAGGGTGACGATGCATCTTGGCGTCTCCTCGATCTCGGTCAGGCGGCCAGGGCGTCGGGGTCGCGCAGCACGAAGCCACGCCCCTTTTCGGTATGCAGATAGTCGCCGCGGCCACAGGCCTCGCTGAGCTTCTGGCGCAGGCGGCAGACGTAGACGTCGATGACCTTGGCGTGCCGGTCGGCGAAGGCTCCGTAGAGGTGGTCGAGCAGGGTTTCGCGACGGAGGATGTGGCCCCGGCGAAGGCTCAACGCCTCCAGAAGGGCGTACTCGCGTCCGGTGACCGAGAGCGGTCGTCCAAGGACGGTGACCGTGCGACGGGCGAGGTCAAGGTGGAGCGGGCCGACATCGACGACGGGCTCGGCCAGCCCATGGACGCGGCGGACCAGGGCGGCGCACCGCGCGGTAAGCTCTCCCGGCGGGCAGGCGACAGGCACGGCGTCGTCGGCCCCGGCCTCGAGCAGGGCCGCGAGCGAGTCCGAACTTTCCGCTAGCGCCAGGATCGGGGCGGTCACGCCCCGCCGCCGCAGACCGCTGACTGCTGCGGTGATCGCCGGGGCGGCGCGCCCCGTCAGCACCAGAAGGTCCGCCCAGGGCTCGGCCGCCAGCATCGCCGCTTCGTCGAGATCCTCGGCGAGATCGATGCCGAACCGCGTCGTGTCGACGCCGGCGGGCTGGGTCGCCGCCCCGTTCAGGTCAAGGAAAACCAGGCGCATCTTCGCCTCCCCATTGTTGTTTCTGACCGTCATCGTCGGTCAGTCGGGGGGTGCTGGCATGATGGTAATTCTACCTATGGGGAGACGCCGGGAGGCGGCCGCCGGTCATCCATGTCCGAAAACCGCGAGACTCGCGGCGCGCCAGCGCCGATGATCGCGGCATGAACCTGCCGCCCATCGATCTCGACCAGGACGCCTGCTATCGCGCCGTCCAGACGCGTGATCCGCGCTGGGACGGCCGCATCTTCGGCTGCGTGAGCTCGACCGGCATCTACTGCCGCCCGGTCTGCCCGGCGAGGACGCCCAAGCGCGAGAACATGGTCTTCTACCCCTCCGCGGCGGCCTGCGAGGCGGCGGGCTATCGCGCCTGCCTGCGCTGCCGGCCGGAGACGGCGCCGGACATGGGCGCCTGGCGCGGCAGTTCGAACACCGTATCCCGCGCCCTGGCGCTGATCGAGCAGGGCGCCCTCGACTCCTCCAGCGAGACCGGGGGCGACGTCGACGGCCTGGCGGCGCGGCTGGGCGTCGGCGAGCGACAGCTGCGGCGCCTGTTTCGCCAGCACCTGGGCGCCTCGCCGATCGGGGTGGCCCAGACGCGGCGCGTGCTGCTGGCCAAGCAGCTGATCCACGAGACCGACCTGCCGATGGCCCAGGTGGCGCTGGCGGCGGGCTTCGGCTCGGTGCGGCGCTTCAACGAGACCTTCCAGCGACTCTATGACCGGCCGCCGCTGGCCCTGCGCCGGCGGACCGCCGCGCGATCGGGCGCGGCGGGCGGGGTGACGGTGATGCTGCGCTATCGACCGCCCTATGACTGGGACGGCATGATCGGCTTCCTCGCCGCGCGAGCCATTCCGGGCGTCGAGGCGGTCAGCGGCGACCGCTATGCGCGGACCATCGCCCTCGACGGCGCCATGGGTACGGTGTCGGTCAGCCGGGCCGACGACAACCGGCTGGCGGTGACGGTGCGGTTTCCGAAGATGACGGCGCTGCCGTCGATCCTGGCGCGGGTGCGGCGGGTGTTCGACCTGACCGCCGATCCGGAGACCATCGAGGCGCACCTGAGCCGCGACCCGACCCTGGCGGCGATGATCGCGCGACGGCCGGGCCTGCGCGCGCCAGGGGCCTGGGACGGGCTGGAGCTCGGCGTCCGAGCCATCCTCGGCCAGCAGATCACCGTGCCGGCGGCCGTGAAGCTTGCCGGGCGGCTGACGGCCGAATACGGCGCGCCGCTGCCGGCGGACTGGGCCGAGCCGGGCCTGACCCACGCCTTCCCGTCGGCCGAGCGGCTGGCGGCGGCGGACATCGCCTCGCACGGCCTGATGCCCGGCGCCCGGGCCCGCGCGATCAGCGGCCTGGCGGCGGCGGTGGCGGCCGATCCGAACCTGTTCGGCCCCCGCGCCAGCCTGGACGAGGCGGTGGCCGCCCTGCGCGCCCTGCCGGGCATCGGCGAATGGACGGCGCAGTACATCGCCATGCGCCAGCTGCGCGAGCCCGACGCCTTCCCGGCGGCGGACGTGGGGCTGATGCGGGCCCTGGCCGACACGGCGGGGGTGCGGCCGACGCCGGCCGAGCTGCTGGCCCGGGCCGAGGCGTGGCGGCCGTGGCGGGCCTACGCGGCGCTGCACCTGTGGGCCTCCGACCCGGCGGCGCCGGCGAAGGACAAGGCCGATGCCCGGCAAGCGGCCTGAGCGCCCGGCGCGGCTCCTGCGGGACCTGATCGACACGCCGATTGCGCAGATGCAACTGTTCTGGGACGACGACGGCCGGGTGCGGGTGCTCGACTTCGACAGAGACAGCCCGCGCACCGCCCGGCTGGTGCGGACCTGGTATCGCGACGTGCCGGTCGAGGCGGGCGCCGCGCCCGCGGCGGTCTCCGAGGCCCTGAGCGCCTACTTCGAGGGCGAGATGGCGGCGCTGGACCGCGTGCCCTGGCGGACGATCGGCTCCGACTTCCAGCAAACCGTCTGGCGAGCCCTGCGCGACATCCCGGCGGGAACGACCACGACCTATGCGGCCCTGGCGGCGCGGATCGGCCGGCCGACCGCGGTGCGGGCGGTGGGCGCCGCCAACGGAGCCAACCCGGTCGGCGTTGTGATCCCCTGCCATCGGGTGATCGGCGCGGACGGGGGCCTCACCGGCTACGGCGGCGGTCTCGACCGCAAGCGCTGGCTGCTGAACCATGAGCGGGCTTCGACCGGGCGCGAGATCGAACAGGCCGCGAACACGCCCGTCCCGCACCGGGATACCGCCGCTCTCCCGCCAGGCGATACCGTCGGAAAATCAATCGGACGCTGACGAGGCGGCTTGAACAAAACGCGAACGTCGATAATTTAGGAATGGTTAACGGAGATCCGCCCGACCATGCCGAAGATCGACCTCGACGCCGCGCCCGAATACAGCGGGACCGGCTATCCGCCGCCCTATGACGCGGTCTGCAAGCATCGCCGGGCCCGGCTGCTGGCCGAGGCCGCGGGCCTGACGCTGGTCGGGATCAATCTGATGACCCTGCCGCCCGGACAATGGTCGTCGCAGCGCCACTGGCACGCGGACGAGGACGAGTTCGTCTGGGTGGTGGCCGGCGAGGTCGTGCTGGTCGAGGATGACGGCGAGACGCTGCTGCGGGCCGGCGACTGCGCGGCCTGGAAGGCCGGCGTCGCCGTCGGCCACTGCCTGCAGAACCGCTCGGACCGGGACGCCGTCCTGCTGCAGGTGGGCAATCCGACCAACGCGGCGACCGAGACGGTCGACTATCCCGACATCGACCTGATCATCCGCCCCGGCGGCAAGGGCTACCGACGCCGGGACGGGACGTTGTACTAGAGCACGATGGCATCAGACGGAATCGTCTGATGGCTGAATCGTGCTCTAGAATCAAAGATGTAGAGCCTGATTCAGGGTTCAGATTGTTCCATCTGAACCCATCAGGCTCTAGCGCGTCAAGCGGTCAGAACCAGCCGAACATGGTCCCCGACAGCGGGACCTCGGGCGAGCGGCCGGCTTCGGCGATCGCCTTCTGGACGTCCGGGCGGGCGATCATGGCGTCGCGACGGCGCAGCAGCTCGGCCTGGAACGGGCCGACCGCGGGCGGGGCCCGAACGGCGCGGGCGGCGCCCAGGGCGTCCCACTTGAGCGTGGGGTCGCGCAGGCGCTGGATGAACAGGGCGGCCGCCTCCTCGGTCCGGTCCAGGCACAGCAGGGCCTTGGCCAGCGGCTCGACGCCGTGGCTCTGGTTGAACAGCAGCTGCGGCAGGTAGGACCAGGCGGCGGAGGGATTCGTCTTCGACAGGGCGCAGGCGCGTTCAGCGCCGAGCCACTGGGCGCCGTAGGGCGAGACGTCAGCGGGGCCCAGGTCGCGCAGCAGGACCAGCGCCTCGCCATGGCGGCCCATGCCGTTCAGCCGTGCGGCCCAATCGAGTCGCTGGGAGACGCCGCCGTCGCCGTTCTCGCCCACCAGCATGGCGTCCTTGAACACCCCTTCGGCCTCCGACGGCCGCCCGACGTCCAGAAGGGCGAAGGCGAGCTCGCCCAGCGAGGGGCCGCCGAAGGCCTCGATATCGGCGAAGCCGCCCTCTTCGGCCATTCGGGCGCGAAGGCCCTGGCCGAAGTCGATGGCCTCGTCATAGCGTCCAAGCAGGCGCAGCCGCCGCTGGACCCAAACCGCCAGTCGCAGCGATTCCGGGTTGTCCTCGGCGATCTTCCGGCGCGCGACGAGCTCCGCCTCCGCCAGCCGCCGCCAGTCGAAGCGCCCCGCCGCCTGGTATTTGGCCCACAGCGGAGCATAGGCCCGATCCTCGGCGACCAGCAGCAGGGTGTCGATCTCGTCCGCCCGCGCCAACGCCGCCTCGGCGCCGCCCAGGTCGCCCGCCGCCGCCCGCTCGTCGGCGCGCAGCAGGGCCCAGGTGTTGCGCGCGGCGCGGGCGCTGGTCTCGTCGGTCCAGGTCACGCCGGCCAGCTTGTCGAGCAACTCTCGATAGACGGGCTTGTCGCTCGCCGCGCCGGTGATGATCGGCGTCAGGTAGGGCTCCCACCAGGCGCTGACCCGGGCCGGGTCATTGTCGATCACCGTGATCAGCCGCCGGGCGGCCGGGACCGGCTTGTCGTCGGCCAGATCGGCGTCGATCAGCACCGCATTGACGGCGGCGACCAGCGACGGATCGTCGGCGAGGGGTTCCAGCCGGCGGACGAGGGCGAGCACCTCCGGTTCGCGCGTCTCAGCCTCGCCACAGGCGATCACGGCCCGCAGGACCCGGCGCCGGGTATCGGCCGGCAGCCGGTCGAAGCCCGGCCGCGCCGATGGGCCCAGCAACCGCTGCAGTTGCGCGCCGCAGGCCGCGCTGTCGCTGACGTGCGAGCCGGGCAGCAGGGCGTTGACCTCGCGGTCGAAGGCCAGAAGCTCCCGCGCGCTGGGGACGCTGGGTCGGGTCGTTCGGTCCGGGGCGGCGACCGCTCCGATCGGCTGCGACAGCAGCAGCGCCAGCGCCGCCGCACCGATGACATGAAGACGCATGAGGTCCCCCAACCCCTTTGAACTCAGAATCCGCCCCAGTAGTCTCCCGTGAGCGGCGCCTCGACCTTGCGGCCGGCGACATCGAGCGCCGCCAGGACCGTCGGATTGTTCAGCACCGCCTGCCGCCGTCGCTCGAACTCGGCCTGCCGTGAGGGCATGGCGCGGGGCCCGCGCGTGATCCAGTAGGGGTCCAGCGCGCCGGCGCGATGTCTGGGATTCTTCAGGCGATCGACCATAAGGGCGGCCGCCTCGTCCAGACGATTGGCGCAGATCAGCGCCTGGCTGAGGGCGGCCGGGTTCTCATCCTGACCCTCGCGCAGGGACTTGAGGGTCGTCGCAGCCGCCTCGCCGTCGAGGTCGACCTGAGCGCAGGCGCGCTGGGACTCGACCCACAGGCGGCCGTAGGGCGTGACCTGGCTGTCGGAGATCGGCTCGAGGACGACCAGGGCCTCGCGCGGTCGCGACAAGTCGAGCAGGCGGCCGGCCCAGGCCAGGCGGGCGTCGATCGAGGCCTCCTCGGGGTCGTCGCCGATCGCCTCCGTGAAAACCGCCTCGGACTCCGGGTAACGGCCGGCCTCGAACAGCGCCTGGGCCAGGCCGATCAGGACGTCGTCACGCTGGAGTCCGGCGTCCTCGAAGGCCTCGCCGTCCTGGATCCGGGCGCGGAAGGCTTCGCCGACCTGGATGGCCTCGTCCAGGCGCCCCAGCGCGCGCAGCGAAGCGATCATCTCGTCGGCGGGCCGCAGGGCGTCGGGCTTCTCGGCGATCTCGGCCGTGGCCCGGTCGAGGCGGGTGGTGGCCAGGCGGGTCCAGTCGAACCGACCCTCGCGCGCGAAACTGTCCCAGACGGTCGCGAAGCGCCGGTCTCCGGCCACGATCAGCATTACATAGAGGTCGTTGGCGCGGGCCACGGCGGCGCCGGCCTCGCGCAGGCGGCCGCGATCGGCCAGCTGCCAGCCATAGGACAGGGCCCAGGTGTTCTCGGCCGCCCGCCTGCTGGCCTCGTTGGTCCATTTCAGCGTCGACAGGCGTTCGGCGACCTTGAGCGAGAGCTCGGGATCCTCGTCGATGTAGTCCGCGAACGGGCCGACCATCTCCGGATCCCATCCGGCGACGACGTCGGGTTGCTTGTCGACCAGCGACAGGAAGAGACGGGCCGCCTCGGCCGTCGCCCCGCGCTGCAGGGCCTCGGAAATCTGCACGGAGTGGGCGGCGCTGACCTCCGCGGGCTCCGTGGCGATCGGCTGCATGCGCCGGGCGGCCTGGACCGCGAACGGCAGGTCGCTGCTTTCCGTGCACAGCATGACCGCGAACAGCGTCGTCTTGCGGACCTCCAGCGCCATGCGGTCGAAGCGCCGGTCGTCGTAGACGGAGCGCAAGAGCTTGAACTGGCTCGGGCAGGCCTTGCCCTCGGTCTGGAAGACGTTGGCGGACGCGGCCATGGCCGAGTCCTGGAGGCGGATGAGGTCGAAGCGGCGAGCGATCGACTGCGCGTCGGCCTGCGTCGCGGCGGCCGCGATCAGAACGCCGGCCAGCCCAGCCGCGACCCAACTCAAACGCATCTCGACTCCTCAGGCTGCGCAAGCGCAATCAGGCCCGCGCCCGGGGCGTCGTCAAGTTCAATAGCGCCGGACCGGCGCGTCAGCGGTAGCGAATGCCCTTGTAGACGTCGGCCACGTCCATGCAGACGCTGCGGGCGACGTTCCAGTGCGACCGCGGGCCGAAGCCGCCGCCGTCCCTGATCTTCTGGAAGCCCTCGGCGCGGCCGGAGTCGACGGCCTGGCTCACCGCCTCGGTCGCCGCCGCCTTGGACAGAGCGCGATCCTTCATCAGCCGTTCGACGGAGTCGCGGAAGAAGGCCACGCCCTGCGCCTTGGCCGTCTCGGCGCCGCTCGCGTCGCCTGCATCGGTCATGACGTTGCTGGTCGCGCCGAAGAAGCCGGCGCACTGCGCCTGAATCATCCACACCGGCTTGCCGACGGCGCCTTCGCTGAGGATCGATCCGCCCGGGTACAGCAGGTCGGACGCCAAAGCCGGCGTCGCGCTCGCGATCATCGCCGCGGCCGAAAGAAGAACAAGAGCCCGTCGCATATTCCGTCCCCACGCAGGATCTGACGGGCGCATGGTGACTCCGGACGGCCGCGCTGGCAACGGGCCCGTCCGGAGGGGGTGAAGACCGTTTCCTCACTTCCCGGCGTCATGGCCCGGCTTGTTCGGGCCACCGATGCGTGGTGACGCGGCTGGTCGCCGCCGATGTGCCGCGCTTCACATTCGAAGGGCTGCGATCATGGGCGGGCCGAACAGGTCGGGCCATGACGGAGTGGGGTGGGATCACGCCGCACAAAGGACGCGCTGAACCTACTTCTTCGGCTTGTCGGCCTCATTGACAACCGCGCCGGCGGCGGCGCCCACGACCGCGCCCGGAGGCCCGGCGACGACGGCCCCGGCGACCGCGCCGGTGGCGGCCCTCTGCTCCATGTTGTGACCGCAGGCGGCCAGGCTCGCGGCCGTCAGCACGAGCGCGGCGGCGAGGGGAAGGGACTTGTGAAAGGCGGACATGGTCGTCTCCTTGATGGCAGCCTCGCGAGAGACTTCGACGGATCCAACGGAGGGAGAAACGCGCTGGTTCCCGTTCGCCAGAGACGGGAAATGTTGCGGCGAAGCACAGTGGAGTCTCCCGGCGCGCAACCGCCTGATTCTCAAGGATTCATAGTGGATCACTCCGGTCGCGCGGCAGGCGAGACTTGCTGCACTGCAGCAATCACTTGCGAATCGGCCACATTTAGGCCATATAGCCCGCTACAAGGCGGACTTCGGCCTCATCGTGAACAGGCCGAATCCCCGTCCGGGAGACCCTCTTTGACAGAGTTCAGGGGTCGCTTGGGCGTCGAGTCGGGGCGCGGGATGCGCTCGCCGCACAGGACACGAATCCGTTGTTTTCCCCCTCGCAGACGCGTGCGAAGGCGCGCGCGCTGGTCAGCGTCGTATTGACCGGTACCGTCCTGGGCGCGACCCTGGGCGGCATCCTCGGCGGCGCCTATCTGGCGGGCGGCTACGCTCAGGCGGCCTCGACGCATGCACGCGTTTCGGAGCTCGCCGATGTCGCCTCGGGCGGCTACGCGGATGCGGATCTGCAGCGGGTGGTGAACCGGATGGACGACTCGGCCCTGGCTATCGCCCGGCGCCACGACCCCTTCGCCAGCGCCGGCGCCGCTCAGCGGGACCGCCAGGCGGCGCTGCTCGCCGCGCGGCTCGACCGTCGCTCGGGCAAGCCGAACGCCCAATCCGACGGCCTCCTGGTCAAGGCCAGCTTCGGCAATGTCTTCACCACCGCCCCGGCCGCCCAGCCGTTCCGCCTTGAGGGCGCGCTAGAAGCGTCCCGCGACCTCGAGTGCCTGACCCAAGCGGTCTATTACGAGGCCCGCGGCGAGACGCCGTCAGGCCAGGCGGCGGTCGCCCAGGTGGTGCTCAATCGCGTTCGCCACCCGGCCTTCCCGAAGACCATCTGCGGCGTCGTCTTCCAGGGAGCCTACACGCGCGGGACCTGCCAGTTCAGCTTCGCCTGCGACGGCTCGATGCGGAAGCGGCGCGAGCCCGGCGCCTGGGCCCGCGCCGAGCGGGTGGCCACCCGCGCCATGTCCGGCTCGGTCATGGCCGAGGTCGGCACGGCCACCCACTTCCACACCATCAATGTCTCGCCCGGCTGGGGGCCGCGGATGGTGCGCGTCGGCCAGGTGGGGCTGCACATCTTTTACCGCTTCGGCGGCCGCGGCGGACGGCCGGGCATGTTCGACCAGGCGCCTGAGCGTTCGGGACCGCAGATCGGCGACCGTGCCGTCTATGCCGGGCTGAGCCCGTCCGAGCCCGTCCCCTACATGTCGCTGGCCCCGTCGCAGGACGCGGTGTTCATCGCCGCCACCGCGACGACCCGTCAGCCGATCGAGATCGTGGACTCCGTTCCCGGCACGGGCGGTCCGGCCGGCAAGGCGGTCGAGCCGGCTTCGGCCCCGAAGGCCCCGCCCCGGGCGAAGGCCGACGGCGAGGCCGTCAGGCCTGCAGCATCGACCGGAGCTGCTTCCTGACCTGACCGGGCATGAAGCGGGCGACGAAGCGCAGCCGCTTGCCGGCCTTGCCGACCACGTGGTGCAGCTCCTTCGAGGCGACGGAGTCCCAGATGACCCCCGCGGCCTCCTCGACGGTGTAGACCTCCGAGCCGCCGGCGCGGATGCTGTCGGCGATCTTCTCGTTCGACCCCTGTGAGCCGGCCTGCAGGATCGGGGTGTCGACGAACCAGGGCATGATGCAGCGCACGGCGATGCCGTGGCGCGACCACTCCGCGTCGAGCGCTTCCGACAGGCCGCGCACCGCGAACTTGGTGGCGCAGTAGATGGCCATCTTCGGCGCCCCGAACAGGCCGGCGCAGGACGCCACGTTGATCAGGGTCGAGCCCTGAGTCGCCTGCAGCAGCGGCAGGCCGGCGCGGGCCCCGTTGGACACGCCGTTGATGTTGATGGCGATCTGGCGGTCGACCTCCTCGTCGGTCTGGTCCTCGAAGAAGCCGTAGTTGGCGATGCCGGCGTTGTTGAGCAGCACGTCCATCCGCCCGCCCGACGCCTTGCCGAATTCGGCCAGCGCCTTGTCCCAGGCCTTGCGGTCACGGACGTCGAGGATATGGGTGCTGCAGTTTTCCGCGCCCAGCTCGGCGGCGGCGGCCTTCAGCCCGGCCGCGTCGATGTCCGACAGGCCGACGAACCAGCCCTCGCGCGCGAACCGCCTAGCCGCCCCCAGGCCGATGCCGCTGGCCGCGCCCGTGATGAAGATCGCCTTGCGGCCGCTCGCAGCCATGACCCGCCTCCCATTGTCGTTTCCCCGACAAGACCGCCCCGACGTAGCGGAGGTCAAGCGCCGAGAAAGTAGGGACACACACTACTTCTGCCCGCAAAAGTAGTGTGTGTCCCTACTTTCCACCGCAATCTTGACACGCGAACAATACAGGAACATTCTTTCGGGCGGGAGAGGATGCATGCCACGACAAGCCCGCGTCGTTGTCCCGGGTTGCCCGCACCATGTCGTCCAGCGGGGCAACCGGAAGCAGCGAACCTTCTTCGAAGACGGCGACTACCGCGCCTACTTGCGGATCGCCGCGGAAGAGTTCGCCGCGGCGGGGGTGGAGGCGTGGGCCTACTGCCTGATGCCGAACCACGTGCACCTGATCGCCACACCCGCCACGCCGGAGGGGCTCGCCCAGGCCGTGGCGACGACCCATCTGCGCTACACCCGCCGGGTGAACGCGCGCGAGGACTGGACCGGGTACCTCTGGCAGGGACGTTTTGCGTCGTTTCCGATGGATGAGGGCTATCTGCTGCGGTGTGCTCGCTACGTGGCGCTGAATCCCGTACGGGCAGGGTTGTCGGCCCGGGCCGTCGACTGGCCATGGTCGAACGTGGGGCCACATCTGGGGCGGGGATCCTGCCCGCTGTTGACGCGCGAACCGCTCGTGCAGCGGCTGGGAGACGGAATGGCAGCCTTCTTCGACGCCGACATCGACGACGAGGCGCGGGCGCGCTTGCGGCGGGCCTGTTCAACGGGGCGCCCGGTGGGGGATATCGCCTGGGTCAAGGCGCTGGAGGCGCGGACCGGCCGGTCGCTCGTCGATCCGCCCATGGGCCGGCCACGGCGCGGCGAAAGTAGGGACACACACCACTTTCCGAAGTGAAAGTGGTGTGTGTCCCTACTTTCATTCCGGGCCGACGCGGGGTCAATTGCGGGCGGAAAGTTCCGGAGCCGACCATGACCGACACGCGCCGCGACGCCCTGTCCCGCGAACTCCTCGACAGCCCCTACGAGGACCTGCCGCCGGTGAAGCGCAGCGTCATCGACCTGATGGTCGACAAGGCGCCGTCGGCGGCGGGGCCGCGGGTGGGCGACGACGGCCTGAGTTTCGGCGAGCGGCTGGCCGACCGCGTCGCGACGGTGGGCGGCTCCTGGTCGTTCATCATCGTGTTCGGCTGCCTGCTGCTCGGCTGGATGGGGCTGAACCTGGCGCTGGCGACGAAGGCGCTGGCCTTCGATCCCTACCCCTTCATCTTCCTGAACCTGATGCTGTCGACCCTGGCCGCCATCCAGGCGCCGGTGATCATGATGAGCCAGAACCGCCAGGCGGCGAAGGACCGCGAGGCGGCCGAGCACGACTATCTGGTCAACCTCCGCGCCGAGCTGGAGATCATGCGCCTGCACGACAAGCTGGACGCCGTCCGCGACCAGCAGCTGATGGACCTGATCCGCTGCAACACCGAGATCCTGGAGATGGTCCGCGGCCAGGTGACGGCGATTCAGACCGAGCTGAAGGACTGAGGGCCGCCGACTGGAGCTGACCACGAAAAAGGCCGCCGGGGTCGCCCCCGACGGCCTTTGTCGTTCAGCGATCGTCGAGCGCCTACATCCGCTCGATGATGATGGCCGGGGCCATGCCGCCGGCGGCGCACATGGTGATCAGGCCGTAGCGCTTGCCCTGACGCTCCAGCTCGTCGACCATCGTGCCGATCAGGATCGAGCCGGTGGCGCCGATCGGGTGGCCCAGCGCCATGGCGCCGCCGTTGACGTTGACCTTCGACCGGTCGAGTTTCAGGTCGCGGATGAACTTCTCGGCCACGACGGCGAAGGCTTCGTTGATTTCCCACAGGTCGATGTCATCGACCGTCAGGCCGGCCTTGGCCAGCACCTTGCGGGCCGCCGGGACCGGGGCGTTCAGCATCAGGGTGGGGCTGTCGCCCATGTTGGCCATGGCCACCACGCGGGCGCGCGGCGTCAGGCCGTTGGCCTTGGCGTAGCCCGGCGAGTGCAGCAGCAGGGCCGCCGCGCCGTCCACGATGCCCGAGCTGTTGCCGGCGTGGTGGAAGAACTTCAGCTCCAGGTCGGGATAGACCGCGTTGATCAGCTTGCGGAAGGTGGTGCCTTCCTTGTCGAGCGGAACGTCGGCCATGGCCTCGAACGACGGCTTCAGCGAGGCGAGGCCTTCGGCGGTCGTCTGCGGACGGGGGAACTCCTCATGGTCGAGGGCCAGGGTCCCGTCTTCCTTGTAGACGGGGACCAGGCTCTTGGCGAAGCGGTTCTCGGCGATGGCGACGGCGGCGCGCTGCTGGCTGACCAGGGCGAGAGCGTCGAGGGCTTCGCGGCTGATGCCTTCCATGGTGGCGATGGCGTCGGCGCAGATCCCCTGGTGCGACTGCGGATGCTTGGCCCGCAGGCGCAGGTTGCCCTGGTCCATGGTCACCGGGCCGTCTTCCGGCGAGCGGCGGTTCGGCATCGACATCATTTCGCAGCCGCCGGCCACGACCATGTCGGACATGCCGGCCATGATGGTCGAGGCGGCGAAGTTCACCGTGGTGATGCCCGAGCCGCAGAAGCGGTCCAGGGTCACGCCGCTGGAGCGGATGTCATAGCCGGCGTCCAGCGCCGACATGCGGCCCAGGTCGCCCGCCGCCGGGCCGCGCTGGGAGCTGGTGCCCCAGATCACGTCGTCGACCTCGGCGGTGTTGATCTTGTTCCGCTCGGCCAGCGCCCTGAGCACCGTGGCGCCCAGCTGCTGCGGGTGGATGTCGTACAGGGCGCCCTTGCCGTACTTGCCGATGCCGCGCGGCGTGCGGACGGCGTCGATGATCCAGGCTTCGCTCATGGTGGTGTTCCTTCCGATCGTCAGTGTTCTGATTATGACTTCAGCGCGGCGTCATGCGGATGGCGCCGTCCAGGCGGACGTCCTCGCCGTTGAAATAGCCGTTCGTGATCATGGTGTGCGCCAGATGGGCGTACTCCTCCGGCACGCCGAGGCGGCGGGGATGCGGCACCTGCGCGGCGAGGCCGGCCTTCACATGCTCCGGCGCGCGTCCGAGCAGCGGGGTGTCGAAGATGCCAGGCAGGATGGTGTTGACCCGGATGCTCTCGTTGCTGAGGTCGCGGGCGATGACCAGGGTCATGCCGACCACGCCGGCCTTGGAGGCGGTGTAGGCGACCTGGCCGATCTGGCCGTCCTCGGCGGCGACGGACGCCGTGTTCACGATCGCGCCGCGCTCGCCGTCCTCCATCACCGGCAGGGTCAGCATGCCGGCCGCGCTCTTGGTGATGCAGCGGAAGGTGCCGATCAGGTTGATGCCGACGATGCGCTCGAAGTTGTCGAGCGGGTATTCCTTGATCTCGCCGGTCTGCTTGTCGCGCGAGACGGTCTTGGCCCCGCCGCCGACGCCGGCGCAGTTGACCAGGATCCGCTCCTGGCCGATCGCGGCCCGGGCCTTGGCGAAGCCGGCCTCGACCTCCTCGTTCGACGCGACGTTGACCTTGCAGAAGACGCCGCCGATCTCCTTCGCCAGGGCTTCGCCCAGCTCTTCGTTGAGATCGAAGATGGCGACCTTGACGCCGTCGGCGGCGAGACGGCGGGCGGTGGCGGCCCCCAGGCCGGACGCGCCGCCGGTGACGACGGCCGAAATGCTTGAATCGAGCTTCATGGGCTTCTCCCTTGAAGTCGCCTTACGCCCCTCGCGCTACGTCAGCCAAGCGCGACGAATAGGACCGGGGGCATCGACTGACGTGCGTGCCCCGTCAGAGACGCAGCAGATAGACATGTTCGCCATCCAGAACGGTCTCGCCCTTCTGGTTCACGACCCAGGCCCGCATGGTGACCACGCCCGTCGTCCGCTGGCGCTTCAGCTCCGTGATCTCCAGCGCCGGGTAGAGGGTGTCGCCGGGATAGGCGCTCTTCAGGACCTTCGCCCGGACCTCGATCATGCCCAGCAGGGCGTCGCCGATCTCGTGCGGGAACAGGCCGGCGCCGGCGGCGGTGAAGCAGAGCACCTGCAGGCCGTGGGCGAGCGGGCCTGGATGACCGAGCGCCCGGCAGTATTCGACGTCGTAGTGGATCGGATGGTTGTCGAGGCTGACCGCCTGGAAGGCGACGAAGGCTCCGTCGCCGAGCGTGCGCGACGGCAACGGATAGCGGTCGCCGACCGTCAGGTCGTCGAAGGTCTTGGCGGGGACCAGGCGGTGGACGTCGTAGATCGGAGGCAGGGGCATGACGCACCATCGCTTGCCTTCGCGCGTCCGTCATCCCCGGGTTTGCGGGCGTCGATACGCGCCGGCGGCGCCCCGTTGACGCGGCGGGCCTGTTCAAATAGTTTAGCAGTTGCTTAAGTGAAGGATGCCGCCGTGACCCTCCGCCTGTTCGCCCATCCGCTGTCATCCTACTGCTGGAAGGCGCTGATCCCGCTCTACGAGGCCGGGACGCCGTTCACGTTCGAGATGCTGGAGTTCGGCAAGGACGATGGGCCCATCGTCGAGTTCATGCGGCGCTGGCCGCTCGGCAAGATGCCGCTGCTGCGCGACGAGGCCCGGGGCGAGACCGTGGTCGAATCCAGCATCATCATCGAGTACCTCGACCGCCACTATCCGGGCGCGGGCCTGATCCCGTCCGATCCGGAGGCGGCGCTGACGGCGCGCTTCCTCGATCGCTTCTTCGACAACTATGTGATGACGCCGCAGGGGCGGCTGGTGTTCGAGGTCATCCGTCCCGAGGGCGCCAAGGATCCGTTCGGCGTCTCCGAGGCGCGGGCCCTGCTCGACAAATCATACGCCTGGCTGGAGGAGACGCTGTCCGACGGCCGGACCTGGGCGGTGGGCGAGGCCTATTCGATCGCCGATGTCAGCGCCAGCCCGTCGCTGTTCTACGCTCAGCGCTGCCACGCCTGGGGCGATCGGCCGAACCTGCGCGCCTACTACGCCCGGCTGGAGGCGCGGCCCTCGTTCGCCCGGGCGATCGCCGAGGCCCAGCCCTACATGCACATGTTCCCGGGCGGGCCAGGGTACTGATCGACGCAAGTCGCCCCATCCCTGTCATCCCGGACGGCCCGAAGGGACGATCCGGGACCCAGATCCTATCTCGGCCGCCGTAGATGAAGCCGAAGCTGGGTCCCGGCTCTCCGCTACGCCGCGGCCAGGATGACATGTGTTTGTGTTTGAAGGCTACGCCGCCTTCGCCCCCCTTCGCAACGCCTGTGGCGGTTGCCCGAAGGCGCGGATGAAGGCGCGGCGCATGCGTTCCTGGTCGCCGAAGCCGGTTTCCAGGGCCACGTCCTCGACCTGCAGAGGCTGGCTGTCCAGCAGGGCCCGCGCGGCCTCGACGCGCAAGCGCTCGACGGCCTTGGCCGGCGTGGTTCCGCACTCCGCCGCGAAGGCCCGCGCGAAACTTCGTTCACTCATGGCGACACGGCCGGCCAGCTGCTCGACCGTCAGCGGCTCGCGTAGGTTCTCGCGCGCCCAGGCCAGCAAGGGATCAAACCGCCCGCTGCTCTCCAGCTCCAGCAGCGCGGAGAACTGCGACTGACCGCCCGGCCGGCGGTGGTAGACGACCAGCTGCTGAGCGGTCTTGCGGGCGACATCCTCGCCGAGGTCGGCGGCGACCATGGCCAGGGCAAGGTCGATGCCGGCGGTGATGCCCGCGCTCGTCCAGATCTCGCCGTCGCGCACGAAGATCCGGTCCGGCTCCAGCCGCACCTGCGGATAGCGCCGCGCGAAGTGCCTGGACCGGTTCCAGTGGGTGGTGGCCCGGCGGCCGTCCAGCAACCCGGCCTCGGCCAGCACGTAGGCGCCGGAGCAGACGCTCGCCGTTCGTCGCGCGGCGCGGGCCTGAGCGCGAACGAAGGCCAGGGTGTCGGCGCAGATCGCTGGCGTCCGCGTGCCCTCGCCGCCGGAGATCAACAGGGTGTCCAGCCGCGGCGCCGCGGCGAAGGCGTCGGCGTACAGCTTCACGCCGCAGGAGCTGGCCACCGGTCCGGCCTCCCGCGCCAGGGTTACGATCTCATAGGCGCCGGGCGCATAGCGCGCGGCGATCTCGAAAGCCGCGATGGGGCCCGCGACGTCGAGCAGTTGAAAGTCCGGGAAGATCAGGACGCCGATCGTACGCATGGCAGAAAACGAGGGAACCTTGTCATTTGAGCCAGACCGTAGGCCTGCGATGCTCCGTCCGTCAACAGGAGGCCCGCCATGTCCGCGCCAGAGATCCACATCGTCTTCGCCCTCTATCCGGGTGTGACTCACCTCGACTTCACCGGTCCGCACCAGGTGCTGCAGCGGCTGCCGGGCGCGAAGGTCACGGTGGCCAGTCTCGAGGGCGGGGAGATGGAAGCCGACGGCCTGACCTTCGCGGGCCTGACGCCCTATTTCGACATCGAACGCTGCGACATCCTCTGCGTGCCGGGCGGCTTCGGAACCACCGAGGCCATGCTGGACGAGGCCTTCATCGCCCAGATCCGCCGGCTGGCGGAGGGGGCGACCTGGGTGACCAGCGTCTGCACAGGATCCCTGATCCTGGCGGCGGCGGGACTGCTGACGGGCAAGCGGGCCGCCTGCCACTGGGCCTGGCGCGACCAGCTGGCGTTGTTCGGGGCCGTCCCCGACCCGGCGCGCGTGGTCCGGGATGGCCGCTACATGACCGGCGGCGGCGTCACGGCCGGCATCGACTTCGCGCTGACCCTGATGGCCGAGGTCGCTGGAGAGGCCTACGCCCAGGGTATCCAGCTCGGCCTGGAGTACGCGCCGGCGCCGCCGTTCAACGCCGGCCGGCCGGAAACGGCGCCGCCGGACATCCTCGCCCGGGTCCAGGCCTTCAACACCGCCATGATGAGCCAGCGGCTCGGCGCGGCGGAGGAAGCGGCCGCGCGGCTGAAGGCGATGGCTTAGTCACTGCGTCCTTCGACACGGCCCTTCGGGCCTGCTCAGGATGACGTCGTCAGAGGGCTATCAACTCACGTCATGCCGAGCAGCGCCGCGGGCGCGTGTCGAAGCACGCAATAGCGATCACCGCTGCTGCGTCCTCGCGTGAACGGTCGAGACGTTCTGGTCCAGGTTCCCGAAGCGACCCTGTTCCTTGAGGTCGGCGTCGGCGTCGCCGGGCTGACCGGACTGCAGTCCGGTGCGCTCGTCGCGGCGGTCGTGATGGGCGTCGGAGATGTCGGGACGCGCGCCGTGGAAGCTGCGCTGTTCCTTCGGAATCGGCGGGGCCTTCGACATGGTCGGTCTCCTTTCGTGCGAGGAGGAAACGACCACCCTAGAGCCCCGTTCCGGTCGCGCCGATCACGATCGAGGTCATCGAGATGCCGGCGAAGACGTCGTCGTTGAAGAATGAGACCGGCTCGTCGCCCTGCGCCGCGCCGAGCACGTAGAGCAGAGGCAGGTAGTGCTCGGCCGTGTTGATCGAGGCCTCGGCGTCGGGGCCCAGGGCCTGCCAGTCGATCAGCGGCTGGTGATCGCGGGCCTCGATCAGCGCCTTGGCCGTGGCGTTGAAGCGCGGGGCCCAGTCGGGCGTGCCGCCGCTGCGCCAGTTCACGTCCCGTAGATTGTGGACGATATCGCCGCTGCCGACGATCAGCACGCCCTCGTCGCGCAGAGCGGCGAGCCGGCGGCCGGCCTGGTAGTGCCAGGCGTTCGGCTTGCTCCGGTCAAGGCTGAGCTGCACCACCGGCACGTCGGCGTCAGGGTACATCGGAAGCAGCACGCTCCAGGCGCCGTGGTCGAGGCCGCGGGTCGGATGGGGGACGACCTGATCGGGCGCGAGCAAGGCGGCGACGCGGGCGGCGAGGGCCGGGTCGCCGGGGGCGCGGTACTGGACGTCGAACAGCGCCTGCGGGAAGCCGCCGAAGTCGTGGATGGTGGCCGGCGCGGGCGAGGCCGACACCGCCGCGGCCCCGGCCGTCTCCCAGTGGGCCGAGATGCAGAGGATCGCCTTCGGACGGGGCAGGCGGTCGCCGATCTCGCCCCAGCCGCGCCGCCAGGGATTCTCCTCGATCGCGTTCATCGGCGAGCCGTGGCCGAGGAACAGGACCGGCATGCGGGGCGAGGCCATGGCGGCGACATCCTTATTGCAACTTTAGCCGTTACAAATAGGCGACGGTCCCATGATTGCAATGATGGCGATGGAGCTGACCGGAGCCTCACGCGTGACGCGAGAACTGTCCCATTCCGCGACTTCGGCCGCGCCCGCCACCCGAGGCGGGGCGCTCGACGGCCTGCGCTTCGTCGCGTCGCTGCTGATCGTGCTGTACCACTTCGGAACCGAGGCGCCCGTCGGCCTGGAGACGATTCACCCGGTCTTCGCACGCGGTTATCTGGCGACGGACTTCTTCCTGATCCTGTCCGGCTTCGTGCTCGGCCGCGCCTATGGGGCGCAGGTGCTGTCCGGCCGGATCGGCATGGGCGCGTTCGTGATGAAGCGCCTGGCGCGGATCTGGCCGGGGCAGCTGGTCGTGCTCACCGGGCTGGCGATCGTGGTGACCGCTGCCATGCTGGTCGGCTTCATGCCGGACAACCCGCAGAACTTCACGCCGCAGGCCATGGTCATGCAGCTGTTCATGGTGCAGGCCTGGGGCGTGGACGGCGGCGGCGGCTGGAACCACCAGAGCTGGTCGCTGTCGGCGCTGCTGGCCTGCTATGCGGCCTTTCCGCTGGTCTGGCCGTGGATCAGCCGGCTGAAGAGCGTCGCCGCCCTGCTGTCGCTGGGGCTGGTCGCGCTGATCGTCGGCGACTGGCTGTGCCTGGCGCTCTTCCAGCATCCGATCTACGACCTGCCGTTCCACCTCGGAATCGTGCGGGCGGCCCCGCTGTTCCTGCTCGGCGTCTGCATCGCGCGGGTGGTGGAGCAGGGCGCGCCGTCGACGCCGGCGGCCGCCCTGCTGGCCGCGCTGTCGCTGGTCGTCTTGGTGCTGCTGCAGATCTCCGGGCGCCACGACCTGCCGAGCCTCATCGCCATCGCCGCCATCGTGCTGTCCTTCGGCCGCCTGCCGGTGAAGCGGCCGTCGGCCTTGGTCGAACAGGGCGCAAAGCTGTCGTTCGCCCTGTTCATCACCCATTCGCTGACCGGACTGGTCTGGTTCGGCGCGCTGGACGCCTTCCGCGCCGGCGTCGGCCTGCCGCCGTGGCTGGACTGGACGATCTGGAGCCTGTCGATCCCGGCCGCCCTGGTCGCGGCCTGGCTGTTCCATGTGCTGATCGACGACCCGCTGCAGAAGTGGCTGACGCCGAAGCTGAAGGCCAAGGCCGGCGCTGCGCGGACGGAGTCGCCGGCGGCGGCTTAGGCGCCCGCCACACGCCATCACGGGGCAAGGGGATGCCGCCCCCTACAGAGTCCCCGACGCTGTCGCGCCGTCGACGAACAGCAGCATGTCATAGCCGTGCACGACCCGGGCGAGCCGCGGGTCGGCCGTCTGCGTCACCGAGGCCGGCATCAGGGGGCGCAGCGGCCGCAGGTCGATCAGGGTCGAAACGCCGGGCAGAGCCGCCTTCGCCAGCGGCTCCAGCGCCATCTCCTGGACGGTGCTGACGTCCGCCCGGGCATAGGTCAGGGTCTTGCCGTCTAGATAGGCCTGGCTGCCGTTCAGAGGGATGACCAGCAGGTGGAAGCTGGTCTCGCCGCGCAGGGCCGCCGTCTCCGAGACGAGGCTGCCGATGTCGTAGACCTCTGTCATGCTGCGCCCCCGCACCATGTGGCCGGCGCCGAACTTGAGGAGGCAGCGCGGCGGGGTCCTTCGGGCGCCCTCGGCGGCCCAGAAGCGGACCCAGTTGGCGCGGTTGAACTGCGCCCGGCTGTCGTTCGACAGGAAGTAGCGCGCGGCGGTCTGGTGCTGGTTGATGACCAGTGTCTGTTCCAGGGTCTCGAGGATTTCGGCGCTGGCCGCGTCGGGCCGGGGCCAGGCCGCGCGGACGGCGCGCACGAGTTGCGGATCGCCGGAGAAGGTGAACAGCCCGGCGATATCCCGCGTCCCGGCGTATGTCGCCCAGGCGGCCCTGCTGGCCTCGTCGAGCGCGCGCAACGGCGCGGCGGCAGAAGCCGGAGCCTTCGCCCGCAGCGCCTCGATCAGGCGGCGGTCGGCCAGCACCTCGTAGTCGAGGCCGAACAGGAGCGGCGACGTCCCGGGGAAGGCGGCGCGGACGTCGGCGAGCATGCGGGCCTCGTCGGACATGCCGTAGAAGGCGACGCCGCGATGGTCGGCGTTGAAGGCGCGCAGGGCGTCGAGCCCGCCGCGGGCGGCGCCGTCGAGCATCAGCGCCGCCGGAGCGGACACCTCGATGCCCAGGCGTGAGTATCCGGCCGGCTTCAGCGCCGGCATGAGGGTCGAGACCAGGGCCGGGACCTGGGCGAGGCCGTGTTCCTCGCCGAGCAGGAAGAAGCGCGCGGCCCGCCCTTCCTCGACCAGCCGGTCGACGCCCGGGCCCGAGGCGCGGCCGTCGGTGAAGGTCACCGGCAGGCGGTGTTCGGCCGCCCTGGCGGCCAGCCGGTCCGGCAGGGGCGGCCTGGGCGGAGTCGCCGGAGCGGGCGCCCGGGCCTGCGCTGCGCCGCCGCCAAGCGCGGCCAGTCCGAGGCCGGCGAGCAGCCCCCTGCGGTGCGTTTCCATGCATCCCTCCCGAGGATCCTCTGACTGCATGAGGTATCGGGAAGCACTTACGGATGCACGTGACGCGAACTTAATGGACGTAGGAGGCGGCGTTGATGTCGATGGTCGCGCCGGTGGCGTGGTCGGAGAGGCCGCTGGCCAGGAAGACCACCATCGGGGCGACGTCGGCCGGCTCGGTCAGACGGGTCAGCGCGATGTCCTTCGTCGCGTAGTCGTCGCCGTACTGGTCGAGGAAGTCCTGGGCCATCGCCGTGCGCACGAAGCCCGGCGCGATGTTGAAGGCGACGACGCCCTGTTTGCCGAAGCCGCGCGCGATCGAGCGGGTCAGGGCGACCATGCCGCCCTTGCTGGCGGCGTAGGCGATGTACTCCGGCTGGTCGCCCCGGAAGGCGGCGCGGGAGCTGATGTTGATGATCCGCCCGCCGCCGTTGCCGACGAAGTGCTCGCAGGCCAGATGGCAGAGCAGGGCGCTGGCGCGCAGGTTCACGTCGACCGTGCGGTCCCAGACCGTCAGCCAGGTTTCGAGGGACGGGTCCTCCAGCGCCATGGCGACGCCGGCGTTGTTGACCAGCACATCGACGCGCCCGAAGGCGGCGACGACGCTGTCCCACAGGGCCTTGCAGGCCGCGGTGTCGGCCAGGTCGGCGCGGAACGCCCGGGCGCCGTTCCCGCAGGCGAACACGACCTCCTCGGCCTCGTCGGCGCTGGCGGAATAGTGCACGGCGACGCGGGCGCCGGACGCGGCGAGCTGCTGAGCGATCTCCGCCCCGATCCCGCGGCTGGCGCCGGTGACGAGGACAGTGCGGCCGGTCAGGTCGATGTGCATGGGCGGGCTCCTCAACTGTCATCCCGGCCGTAGCGCGCTGCGCGAAGAGCCGGGACCCAGATTCGGCTTCAGCCGCCGACGTCGGGATTTGATCTGGGTCCCGGATCGACCTGCGGCCGTCCGGGATGACAGCGAAAGTTCAGCTACGCGTCCAGCCCGATGTCCAGCACTGGCGCGGAGTGGGTCAGGGCGCCGACGCTGATGACGTCCACGCCGGTCTCGGCGATGGCTTTCACCGTCTCCAGATTCACGCCGCCGGAGGCTTCCAGCACCACACGACCGGCGGTCATGCCGACGGCCGTGTTGAGCTGCTTGATCGAGAAGTTGTCGAGCATGATCACGTCTGGTCCGGCGTCCAGCGCCTCGGCCAGCTGGTTCAGGCTGTCGACCTCGCACTCGACCTTGACCAGGTGACCGGCGAAGGCGCGGGCGCGTTCGATGGCCTGGCGGACGCCGCCGCAGGCGGCGACGTGGTTGTCCTTGATGAGGATGGCGTCGTCGAGGCCGAAGCGGTGATTGACCCCGCCGCCGCAACGGACGGCGTACTTCTCCAGTGCGCGCAGGCCGGGCGTGGTCTTGCGGGTGTCGACGATGCGAGCCTTCGTGCCGGCGACGGCGTCGACATAGGCGGCAGTCAGGGTGGCGACGCCGGAGAGCCGGCCGAGCAGGTTCAGCGCCGTCCGCTCGGCGGACAGCAGCGCGCGGGCGTTGGCGGTGACCTTGGCCAGCACTGTCCCGGCCTCGACCCGCGCGCCGTCATCGATCCGGGCCTTGAACTTCGCGTCCGGGTCCATGGCCAGCACCGCGAGCCGGGCGCAGTCGAGGCCCGCGATGGTCCCGGCCTTCCTCGCGCCGAAGGTGGCGGTCAGGGTGGCGTCGGCGTCGATGCAGGCCAGAGCGGTGATGTCGCCGGCGCGGCCCAGGTCCTCGGCCAGGGCGGCGCGGACGATCGGCTCGATCAGCAGGTCGGGCAGGGGCGGGATCATTCGGCGGCGACTTTCAGCGCTTGCGGCGCGGGCAGGGTGACGAAGGTGCGGGCGGCCGGCTCGGCGGCTTGCGGATGGTCGGCGCGGAAGTGGGCGCCGCGGCTTTCGCGGCGGGTGAGCGCGCAGCGGGCGACAAGCCCGGCCGTGGCCAGGATCGGCCCCTCGCCGTGCGCGGCCTTCAGACCCTCGACCGTGTCGACCAGGCGTCCGAGACCCTCGGCGTCCCGGACCACGCCCGCGTGACGGGTCATCGCCCGGCGCAGGGTCATCAGCGGCGCGCCGGTCAGGGTCGGCAGCGGCGCGGCGGACGCGATGCGAGCGGCTCCGGCGGCGTCTTCACGGGACGCCTCCCCAGCCCGGGTCCCGAACACGGCGGCCTCGAGCAGCGAGTTGCTGGCCAGGCGGTTGGCGCCGTGGACGCCGGTCGCCGCGCATTCGCCGGCGGCGTAGAGGCCGGCCAGGGTCGTCGCGCCCCGTGCGTCGGTGACCACGCCGCCCATGTGGTAGTGGCAGGCTGGGGCGACCGGGATCAGCTGGTAGCGGGGGTCGATCCCGGCGCTCATGCAGGCGCCGTAGACGGCTGGAAAGGCGGTCGGGAAGTGATCGCCCACCGCCCGCCGCGCGTCGAGGAAGGCGCCGCGGCCGGCTTCGATCTCGGCGTGAATGGCGCGGGCCACCACATCGCGGGGCGCCAGCTCGGCGGCTGGATGGTAGGCGGCCATGAAGGCTTCGCCCAGCGCGTTGACGAGGACGGCGCCCTCGCCGCGCAGGGCCTCGGTGGCCAGTGGCGCGGGGTCGCGGCCGATGTCGATGGCCGTCGGGTGGAACTGCACGAACTCGGGGTCGGCGATCAGCGCCCCGGCCATGGCGGCCAGGCCCATGGCTTCGCCGCGCACCTCCGGCGGGGTGGTGGTGACGGCGTAGAGGCCGCCCAGTCCGCCGCCGGCCAGGATGACCGCGTCGGCGACGATCTCGATGGTCTGGCCCTTGTGGCGGGCGACCACGCCGCGCACGCGGCCGCCAGCGTCCTGCAGCAGATTGCGGACATGGACGCCGGCGCGGCTTTCGACCGACGGCGAGGCGAAGGCGGTGGCGACCACGGCGCGCATGATCTCGCGGCCGGCCTGGTCGCCCTTCACCCGCGCCACCCGGGCGCGGCCGTGGGCGGCTTCCAGGCTCTGGGCGAAGGCGCCGTCCTCGGTGCGGTCGAACGGCGCGCCCATGGCGGCCAGGCGGCGGACGGCGTCCGGGCCCTCGCGGGTCAGGATGTCGACCCTCTCCGGGTCGCAGAGGCCGGCGCCGGCGGCGAGGGTGTCGGCGGCATGCAGCGCGGGGCTGTCGTCCGCGCCGAGCGCCGCGGCCATGCCGCCCTGGGCCCAGGCCGAAGAGCAGCCCTGGTTCAGCGGCGTGGGGCTGAGCACCAGCGCCTTGCGCGGCGCGGCGGCCAGCGCGGCCGACAGTCCGGCCAGGCCGCCGCCGACGATCAGAACGCCGTCGTGGTGGATACGCTGGGTCAACGGAACTCTCCGGCCGCTTCCGGAGCGGCGACGAGGACGGCGTCGAAGGCGTCGCGCAGGCTGGCGCCGTGGCGGATCAGTTCCTCGACGATGTTGGTCGGGCTCAGCGGCAGCAGGTTGCCGTAGGGCTTCCAGACCTCCGGCGGGGTGGCCTTGACCAAATAGCCGCCGCCGAACGGGAATTTTGCGATCCGGATCATGGCGATCCTCCTCAGATCAGCTCGACGTCGACGTGGTGGCGCGCCTTGACCAGGTCGTAGCGCGCCGGCCTCGCCGGGGGCGGCATGTCGATCATGCGTTGGACGGCCAGGCGCGCGCGCTCGGCCAGCGCGGGCTCGACGATGACCTCGTGCTTCTCCTCGCGGAGGGCCTCAAGGATGTTCTGCAGGGTGATGCGCTTCATGTGCGGGCACATCATGCAGGGGCCGATGAACTGGGTGTCCGGGGCCTGGGCCTGGACGTTGCTCGCCATCGAGCACTCGGTGATCAGCACCACCTGTTTCGGCTTCTTCTGCACCACCCAGTCGTTCATCGCGGCGGTCGAGCCGGCGAAGTCCGAGGCGGCCAGGATCTCCTCCGGGCATTCCGGGTGGGCCAGGATCTGCGCCTCCGGCCAGGCCGCGCGCATGTCGGCGATGTCCTGGGCGGTGAAGCGTTCGTGCACCTCGCAGCGGCCCTGCCAGGCGATGATCTTCACCTCCGTCTGGGCGGCGACGTTGCGGGCCAGGAACTCGTCCGGGATCAGGATGACGCGGTCGACGCCCCATTCCTTCGCGGCCCACTCGACGACCTGCACGGCGTTGGCGCTGGTGCAGCAGATGTCGGTCTCGGCCTTCACGTCGGCGGTGGTGTTCACGTAGGTGACCACCGGCAGGCCCGGATAGCGCTGCTTGATCAGCCGCACGTCGGCGCCGGTGATCGAGCTGGCGAGGCTGCAGCCGGCGCGCAGGTCGGGGATCAGCACCGTCTTGTCCGGGCACAGCACCTTGCTGGTCTCGGCCATGAAGTGCACGCCGGCCTGAACGATGATCTTCGCGTCCGAGCGGGCGGCCTCGCGCGCCAGGCCCAGGCTGTCGCCGACATAGTCGCCGACCCCGTGGAAGATCTCCGGCGTCATGTAGTTGTGGGCCAGGATGACCGCGTTCTTCTCGCGCTTGAGGCGGTTGATCTCGGCGATCATCGGCGCGTGCAGCCGCCACTCCAGAGGCGTGACCCGCGACTTCACCTTCTCCCAGGCGCCGGCGGTGGCGGCGTCCACCTCGGGGGTGAAGGCGAATTGGGCGAACCCGTCGGCCATCTGCTTCCTCCTTATGCTCAAAGTGAGCATTTCAGGGGCCTGTAAAACGCCGGGAGCGGATCGATCCACCCCGGCGTCGCGAGACTTATGCTACATCTGAGCAAAACTCGCAAGAGACATATAGACCCGTGGTCGCCGGGACGCAACAGGGCGCGGACGTTTATCCGGCCACGTACTGACGCGCGGCGCCTTCCACCGCGATATCCAGCGCCTTGGCCAGTCCCTCCAGCGTGTAGGGCTTGCGCAGCACCGGCCAGGGCGCTTCCTCGGCGGACGTGAGCGCCTCGCCGGTGTAGCCGGAACTGAGGACAATCGGCAGGCCGGGCCGCAGCGTCACCGCCCGGTGGGCCAGGTCGACGCCGGTCAGGTCGCCAGGCATGACCACGTCGGTCAGCATCAGGTTGAACTCCGACGTGCCGCCCAGCAGGGTCAGCGCGGCCTCGGCGTTGGTCGCCAGGTCCACCTCGTGTCCAAGTTCGCGCAGCATGGTCTCGACCAGGGCGCCGACCTGAGGGTCGTCCTCGACCAGCAGCACATTGAGAGTCTCCGCGACGCGCGGACGGTCGGCGCTGGCCGCCGGGGCGGCGTGGGAGGGCGCGGTCGTCGGCAGCAGCAGGGTGATGGTCGCGCCCTGCCCGGGCGCGCTATCAATCTCCACCGACCCGCCGCTCTGGCGCACGAAACCATAGACCTGTGACAGACCCAGTCCCGTGCCCTTGCCGACCGGTTTGGTGCTGAAGAAGGGCTCGAACACCCTGGCGCGGGTCGCCTCGTCCATGCCTTCGCCGGTATCGTGGACCCGTACGGAGAGGTATGTGCCGCCGGGCAAGCCGCTCGCGTCGTCAAGCTCGACCAGGCGCGTCGACAGGGTCGCGACTCCGCCGCCGGACTCCATGGCGTCGCGAGCGTTCACCAGCAGGTTCATGATCGCCGCGTCGAACTGGCCGCGATCCAGTTTCACCATCCGGTCCTGCGCCCGCAGGTCGAGATCGAGCATGTGCCGCTCGCCCAGGGCGCGACGCAGCAGCGGCTCGGAGTCGCGGATCAGCTCGTCGGCGATCGCCGGCTCAGGTCGCAGCGGCTGGCGGCGGGAGAAGGCCAGCAACTGACGCGTCAGCCGTTCTCCACGATGAGCGGCGTCCAGCGCGGCCTTTCCCAGACGGGCGGTGCGGGCGGCGTCCTCGGGATGACGCTGGACCATGTCCAGGGCTCCGATGATCACCGTCAGCAGATTGTTGAAGTCATGAGCCACGCCGCCGGTCAGCTGGCCGAGGGCTTCAAGCTTCTGGGACTGGCTGAGGGCCGCCTGGGCCTCGTCACGCTCGGCGAGGGCCGCCTCGACCCGCTCGGCGAGCAGATCGTTGATCCGTTGCAGGTCGGCTTCGACAGCCTTGGCGTCGGTCACGTCGAAGGCGATGCCGGCGAAACCCTCGAACTGCCCGGCCGGGTCGAAGCGCGGCTGGGAAAAGGACTTCAGCCAGCGCCACTCGCCGTCGCCGCGGCGGTAGCGCCCCTCCAGGGAGAAGGGCTTGAGCGAACTCTCGCCGGCGACCTGTTCCCTCAGGATGCGCTGCAGGTCGTCGGGATGCAGCCGCGTGCGCCAATCGAGGGTCAGCGCGGCCTCATAGCCGTCGCCGACGAAGTCCGCGTAGGCGGTGTTGACGAAGTCGCGCGCGCCGCCCAGTCGCGACAGCCACAACAGCGCCGGCGCGCTGTCGGCCAGGGCGCGGAACCGCTCCTCGCTCTCGCGCAGCTTTTCGGCCGCCTGGTAGCGTTCGGTCACGTCCAGGATGTAGCCCACCAGCCGGAGAGGCTGTCCCGCTTCGTCGCGGTGGACCCGGCCGCGTGCGTGAACCCAGCGGATCTGGCCGTCCGAGCCGATGGTCCGGTAGTCGATCCGATAGGCCTTGCCGGCGCGAATGGCGTCCTCGCGAGCGGCGTCGACCTTGTCGCGGTCGTCCGGATGCACGGCCGCCATCAGCTCGTCCGGACCGGGTGGCGTCTGGCGGGCGGCGAGGCCCAGGTTCTGATAGACGCCCGGCGACCAGGTCGTGGTCCCGCCGGTCAAGTTCCAGTCCCAGACGCCCAGTCCGCCCGCCTCCTCGGCGACGCGCAGCATGGCCTCGACTTCGCCGCGGGCGGACGTCTCGCGCCGGATCCGTATCAGGGCGTCGCGGAGGGCGAGCGCCACCCAGACCGTCACGGCGCCCGAGGCGGTGAACAGGGCCATCACCACGTGCTGGTTGAGGGTCTGGCGGGGAGCCCATGACGCGCCGAGCGTCAGCCAGCCGAGCGCGACCACCGTGAGCAGGCTTCCCCAGCCCCAGCGCGCCCCGGCATACAGCGAGATCGCAATGAAGGCCGGGAAGAAGGTCGAGGACGCGCCGAGGCCCTGGGGGAAGCCCATGAAGGCGAGGCGCAGGCCGAGCGCGACCGCGAGCGACACCACCGTCACCAGCAGGGCGTGGAGCGCCGGAGGCGGGCGAAGTGGAATTAGGCGCCAGACGATCGGCTCATCCACCGTTGTCGAGGACCCATCCGTGGCGTTGGACATACCCGTCCGCTCCCCGACGCGATCCCCGACTTCGCGACACCTTGTCAGGATCATGGACGAGCTTACCTAGTGGGTGCAACCAGGAGAACGACATGGCCGCCAGGATCGACATCGGCATCGCCGCGAAGGATCGCGCCGCCGTCTCCCAGGCGCTCTCCAGGGCGCTTGCCGACACCTATGCGCTGTATCTGAAGACGCACGGCTATCACTGGAACGTGCGCGGTCCGAATTTCTCGTCCCTCCACGCCCTGTTCATGACGCAGTACACCGAGCAGTGGACGGCGCTGGACGAACTGGCCGAGCGCATCCGCGCCCTGGGCGAGTTCGCCCCGCAGAGCGGCGCGGCGTTCGGCAACCTGACCTCGATCAAGGACGGCGATCCGGAAAAGGACTGGGAAGCCATGGTGGCGGATTTGAAGGACGGACATGAGACCGTGATCGCCACCCTGCGCGACCTGCTCGCCCTCGCCGACAAGTCCGGCGACGACGTGACCGTCGATCTCGCCACCCAGCGGCTGACGGCGCACGAGAAGCATGCGTGGATGCTGCGCGCCACGCTCGGCGGCTAGTCGCGGCTTGTCCGGAGGCCGCCACAGGTTCCGCGAGGCGGCGCTGCTCGCCATCGCGGCGACGGCGCTGAGCGGTTGCGTGACCGACTACCGGCGCGCGGCCGGATCCGGTCGCGTCGCCGGGACCGCGGCCGTAGCGCGGGGATTCTCGAAGATATCGCTGGACCGGATCACCGCCGACATGGACCCGGCCATGCTGGCGCTGGCCCGGCGTCACGACCCGGCGCCGCGCAAGGACAGCTGGGGCCGCGTGGTCGGCTGGGACAGCTACGATCTCGGCAAGCTGCCGACGCTTGGCGACTTCAACTTCACGTCCGGCGACGCCCAGATCATCAACGCCTTGCGGCCGGGCAGCCTGTTCCCGCCGCCGGCGGCGCGGCCGTTCATCCTCAAGGCCTCGCAGGAAGACCGCGCCCGGGCCGAGGAGTGCCTGACCCAGGCCGTCTACTACGAGGCCGCCACCGAGCCGCTCGAGGGCATGGAGGCCGTGGCCCAGACGGTGCTCAACCGCCTTCGGCACCCCGGCTATCCCAAGTCGGTCTGCGGCGTCGTCTACCAGGGCTCCCAGCGGATCACCGGCTGCCAGTTCAGCTTCACCTGCGACGGCTCGCTGGCCCGCGCGCCCGATCCGACGCTGTGGGAGCGGGCCCGATCGGTGGCCAAGCGGGCGTTGGGCGGCTACGTGCTGAAGTCGGTGGGCACGGCGACCCATTACCACGCCGACTACGTCGCCCCCTACTGGGCGCCGACCCTGTACAAGATCAACACCATCGGCCGACATATCTTCTATCGCTGGACGGGCCCGTGGGGTCTGCCGCCGGCCTTCACCGGCAAGTACGCCGGTGGCGAGAACAACCTGTCGCTGGCCATCCTCGAGGGGCTGGACGCGCGGACTCAGGGCGGACAGCTGGTGGGCGAGACCGTCGCCGGTCCGGCGGCGACCCGCACCCTGACGCTGGCCGTCGATGGCGAGACCCGCACCTACACCGTCCAGGACCTCGTCGCCCTGCCGCCGGGCCAGGAGCTTCCCCGCGTGCAGGGCGCCTTGGCCCCCGCGCGCCGTCAGCCGACGGCCCAGGAGATCGCCGACATCAACGCGCGGCTGAAGGCGATGGAGGACCCCGACGCGCCGATCCGCACGGCGCCGTCCGCCCCGCCCGCCGACAGTGGCGACCTGCCGATCGCGACGCGACGGAACTGACCTTGTTTCATCCACTCACCCGGCGAATGCCGGGATAGGCGGCAGCCTGCCGCTAACCCGCGATCCCGAACGCCTTCGCGTACCTGACCGTCACAGGGGCATCGAGCGCGCCGGGTTTCAGGGCCAGCGCCATGAAATGCGGCCCCTCGAACGGCGCCGTCACCGTCTTCGCCGCCTCCGCGGAATAGCCGACGCGCGGATAGTAGGCCGGATGTCCGAGGACGATCACCGCCTCGACGCCGGCGCCGCGCAGCAGCTCGTGGCCGGTTTCCATCAGCCAGGTCCCAAGGCCGTCCTTCTGGCGTCCAGGCAGGACCGACAACGGGGCCAGGGCGGCGAAACGGGCGCCGCTGTCGGTGGCCAGCGGGCTGAACAGGATGTGTCCGACGACCGCGCCGTCGTCCTCCGCCACCAGTTCCAGCAGCGCGTCGCCGTCGGCGCGCAGCGCATCGACCAGGTCGGCCTCGTCGGACTTGCCGAATTCCGCCGTGAAGGCCGCCGTGACGACCGCGCGGATGGCCGCGTGATCCTCCGGCGCGGCCGGGCGGATCACCATGCGCCGATCTTCTGCGCCTGGTCCTGGCCGATCGGATGCTTCTCCGCCTCGTGGTCCTGCTCGGCCAGGAAGCGGACGGCTTCCAGCGCGGCCATGCAGCCCATGCCGGCGGCGGTGACCGCCTGGCGATAGACGTCGTCGGTGACGTCGCCGGCGGCGTAGACGCCCGCGATGGCCGTCGAGGCCGTCCCGGGCTTGACCGACAGATAGCCGCCCTGGTGGGTCTCCAGCTGGTCCTTGAACAGCTCCGAGGAGGGCGCATGGCCGATGGCGATGAACACGCCGTCGGCCTTCACGTCACGGGTCTCGCCGGTCTTGACGTTCTTCAGACGGGCGCCGGTGACGCCCATCGGGTCGGTCTCGCCGACGATCTCGTCGATGGCGTGGTCCCAGATCACCTCGATCTTGGGGTTCGCGAACAGGCGCTCCTGCAGGATCTTCTCGGCGCGGAACTCGTCCTTGCGGTGGACGACGGTGACCTTGCTGGCGAAGCTGGTCAGGAACAGCGCTTCCTCGACCGCGGTGTTGCCGCCGCCCACGACGATCACCTCCTTGCCGCGGTAGAAGAAGCCGTCGCAGGTGGCGCAGGCGCTGACGCCGAAGCCCTGGAACTTGGCTTCGCTCTCCAGGCCCAGCCACTTGGCCTGGGCGCCGGTGGCGATGATCACCGTCTCGGCCAGCCAGTCCTGGCCGCTGTCGGTCCGGATGCGGAAAGGCCGCTGCGAGAGGTCCGCCTCCAGCACGATGTCGCTGATGATCTCCGTGCCGACGTGGCGCGCCTGGGCTTCCATCTGCTCCATCAGCCAGGGTCCCTGGATGACGTCCGCGAAGCCGGGATAGTTCTCGACGTCGGTGGTGATGGTCAGCTGGCCGCCGGGCTGGATGCCCTGGATCAGCACGGGCTTGAGCAGGGCGCGAGCGGCGTAGATGGCGGCGGTCCAGCCGGCGGGGCCGGAACCGATGATCAGGCAGCGGGTGGTGCGGGGAGCGGAGGTCGACATGGCTTCCAATTTAGGGATGATTCCGCTTCGGCGCGATGGGCGCCGCGGACCGGGGACGGCGTCATGAGCAACAAGTCGGCCGCCTTCATGCCGATCGGCATGGGCGTGGGCATCGCAATAGGAACGGCGCTGGGCATCGCGACCGACAATCTGGCGCTGGGCCTTGGCCTCGGCGTGGCGCTGGGCGCCGGCTTCGGCGGCGCGATGACGATCGCCAACCAGAAGAAGGACGGCAGGACGGGCGACGGCGGCGGCGGCGATGGCGGCTATGTCGACGGCGGCCATTCCGGCGGCGGGCACGACGATGCCGACACCGGCTCGGACGGCGGCGGGGATGGCGGCGGCGGCGACTGACGTTCGCTAGGCGGCGTTTTCGATCAGCGCTATACTGAATCCATGAGCGATCTTCTGAGCCGCATCACGATCGAGCCGGGCAAGATGCACGGAAAGCCGTGCATCCGCGGCCTGCGCATGCGCGTGCAGGACGTTCTGGAGATGCTGGCCGCCGGAATGTCGGCTGACGAGATCGTTGCCGACTACGACTATCTTGAAGCCGACGACATCAAGGCCGCGCTTGCATTTGCGGCTGCGCAGGCCGCCGGTACAACCGTCGTTCCTGCGTGAAGGTTCTGGTCGACGCCCAGCTGCCGAGGGCGTTGTCGATCTGGCTTCGCAACAATGACGTCGACGCGCTTCATGTCGCCGACCTGGGGCTCGCTGCAGGGTCGGATCACGACATCTGGAATGCTGCACTTGCCTACAAGGCGGTGTTGATCTCGAAAGACCGTGACTTCGCCGAGTGGGCGGTCGCCCGACGGCCCTCTCCGCAATTGGTCTGGTTGCGCGTCGGCAACCGCGATACGGCGGGACTTCTGGCGTGGTTCGAAACTGCCTGGCCGCGGATCGTCGGATCGCTTTCCGCGGGCTCGGCCATCGTGGAGGTCGGACGATGATCCACCCCGAAATCTCCATCGCCGGCCGCCGCATCGGCGCCGACCATCCGCCCTATGTGATCTGCGAGCTGTCGGGCAATCACAACGGCAGCCTCGATCGAGCGCTGGCGATGGTCGACGCGGCGGCGGACACAGGCTGCGACGCCATCAAGATCCAGACCTATACGGCTGACACCATCACCCTGGACGTCGACCGGCCGGAGTTCGTCATCCACGGCGGGCTGTGGGACGGCCGAAGCCTCTACGAGCTTTATCAAGAGGCCCAGACGCCGTTCGAGTGGCACGCCGCCATCTTCGAGCGGGCGGCGAAGCGGGGCGTGACGATTTTCTCCAGCCCGTTCGACGAGACGGCGGTCGATCTGCTCGCGGACCTCGGCGCGCCGGCCTTCAAGATCGCCTCATTCGAGGCCGTCGATCTGCCGCTCATCCGCTACGCGGCGGCGAAGGGACGGCCGCTGATCATCTCCACCGGCATGGCCAACCTGGCCGAGATCGAGGCGGCCCGCGACGCGGCGCTGGCGGGCGGCGCGGCGGGGGTGCTGCTGCTGCACTGCGTGTCCAGCTACCCGGCGACCTTCGAGGACGCCAACGTTCGCACCGTGGCCGACATGGCGGCGCGGTTCGGCTGCCCCGTCGGCCTCTCCGACCACACGCCGGGAACGGCCGCCGCCGTCGCCGCCGTGGCCATGGGCGCCTGCGCTGTCGAGAAGCATTTCACCCTGGCCCGCGCCGATGGCGGCCCGGACTCCGAATTCAGCCTGGAGCCGGCCGAATTCCGCGCCCTGGTGCGCGATACGAAGGATGCCTGGGCGTCGCTCGGCACGGTCAACTACGACCTGCTCGGCAGCGAGCGCGGCAATGTGCAGTTCCGTCGCTCGCTCTACGTGACCGCAGACGTGAAGGCCGGCGAGGTCCTGACACGGGGGAATGTCCGGTCGGTGCGCCCGGGCCTGGGCCTTCCGCCGGCCGACCTGGAGCGGGTGCTGGGCAGGGCGGCGGCGCGCGACCTCGTCCGCGGCGAACCCCTGGCCTGGGACATGGTGGTCTGAGGTCAGCCGTCGGCGCGAGCGCCGATCACCTCCAGGAAGGCGTCGGCGACCCGATCGGCGCCGCGACCATCGCAGATGGCGGCGGCCGCTTTCGACAGGCGGCGGCGCAGGTGGCCCTCGCCGATGAGCCGCGCGGCGGCGGCGTCGAAGCCGCTCTCGAATTCGGCGGCGGCGTCCAGGGCGATGACGGCGCCGGCCTCGGCCAGGGCGACGGCCGCCTCCTGCTGGTTGTCGGCGACCACCAGCAGCAGGGTGGGCAGGCCGAGCACGCAGCGCTCCCAGCTCGACGAGCCGCCGGCGCCGATCGCGATATCGGCCTCGGCGGTCAACCTGGCCATGTCGCGCGTATCGATGTGGAGAGCGACCGAGGGGTCCGCCTCGGCGATGGCCTCGAGCGCGGTTCGGTCCGGCGCGGCCGAACCGATCACGACGTCCAGGGCGGCGATGCCGCGCAGCCGCTCGACCGCCCGCAGGGTGAAGCCGCCGACGTCCATCAGGCCCAGTGAGACCAGGATGCGCCTCACGGGTCCCCCTTCCGCTCGCCGCGCCAGGGCCGTCTCGCGCAGGGCCGCGAAGTCCGGTCGCATCGGCGCGTGATTGGGGCCGAGCAGGAGGCGGCAGCCGTCGGGGACCAGGCCTCGGTAATCGGTGGCCCGCCGGCTAATGCCGGAGTCCAGAACCAGATCGGCCGCCAGCGGCCGGTCGGCCAGATCATCGATGACCAGCGTCGGCCGGCCCCGGGCGATCGCGGCGTGGTCGGTCGCGGTCAGGGCGTAGTGATCGAACACGAGGGCGCCGAAGTCCGCGTCGCTCTCGACCCGGAACAGATCGCGGGCGAAGACGTCCAGCACCGCGTCCCCATCCGGATGGCTGCGGAACGCGCACTCCGCCCCGCGCGCTTCGAGCGCGCGCGCCAGGTTGAGCGAGCGCATGACATGGCCGCCGCCGATCCTCGGGCCGGCGTCGGCGACGAAGAGGATGCGGGGCCCGATCATGCGACCCGGTTCCGGCTGTCGGCGAACCGCGGCGCGCGGGCGTATGACGGGAGGGCGGCGGGGGTCATCGCCGCCGGACGCTATGGTGCGTCGCGCGCCGCGTCCATCCGCGCCAGCACCTCGGCGGCGGCGCGGTCGGTCTCGGCCAGCGGCTCATACGTCCAGCCGTGGAAGGCGCCGCCGAACGGGCGGGCGGCCCCGTGGCGCTCCAGTTCCTCGTGGAACAGACGGAACTTCAGACTCTGGCCGTCCATCTTCAGGATGAAGACCGGCTTGCCGGTGCTGGCCGCCTCGGTGGCCATGTTGGCCGAGTCCTCGGTGACCAGGATGTAGTCCGCGCCGGCCAGGAAGGCGAAGTAGGGGTTGTCGCCCTCGCCGTCCCAGATGATCCCGGGCAGGTGCTTCAGCCGGGCGGTGAGCAGGGCCTTGGCCTGCTCCGGCGTGCGGCGCGAGAAGGTCATCAGCAGCGACCCGCCCTCGGCCTCCAGCGCCAGCTGGATGTCCGCGGCGATCCTGGCCGCGCGCTCTGGCGTCAGGTCGAAGGCCTTTGACCGCCCGCCGACCAGCACCGCCGCGCGCGGATGGGGCAGGGGGTCGATGGCCTTGGCGAACCGCCTGTACTCAGCCTTCAGCTTGGCCGCCGTCACCCGGTGCGGGGCGCCGATGATCGAGACGACGTTGTCGCCCTTCAGCCGGTCATGGTTGGGTGGAACGACGACGTCGAAATAGTGCGCCGGAACGCGCGGGTCCTGGATCTGGACCACGAAGGTCTTGCCGCCCGACCATGTCTTCATGCGGATGGCCAGCGGCAGGGTGGCCCGGCCCGCGGCGATCAGCATGTCCGGCCACGGCTCGCCGATCTCGCTCTCCGGGGTCACCCAGCGCCTGGGGAACAGGGTCAGCCACCAGGGCAGGCGGCCGATATCGCCCTTCCAGGCGATCCGCTTGACCACCACCTCGGCCTTGCGGTGGCGCGCGACGGCCTCGGCCAGACCGACGGCCTGCGCCTCGATCCCGGCGCGCCCGTCGGACATCGCCCAGATGGTCAGGGGAGGTTGCGTCGGCTTCTTCAACTGTCATCCCGGCCGGAGTGCGTCAGCACGGAGCGCCGGGACCCAGCATGCCTTGCTTCTGGGTTCCGGATAAGCCGCTGTCGCGGCCTTCCGGGATGACAGCCAAGTGTGGCGATCAGGCGTCGATCAGATCCACTCGACCTTGAGGATTTCGTACGCCTTGACGCCGCCGGGGGTGTTCACCTCGACGACGTCGCCGACTTCCTTGCCGATCATCGCGCGCGACAGCGGCGAGGAGAGCGAAATGCGGCCACCCTTCACGTCAGCCTCGTGGTCGCCGACAATCTGGTATCGGCCCTCGTCCTCGGTGTCCTCGTCGACCACGGTGACCGTGGCGCCGAACTTCACCTGCGAGCCGGACAGTTTCGAGACGTCGATGACCTGGGCGCGCGCGATCTTGTCCTCGATCTCGGCGATGCGGCCTTCGATCCAGCCCTGGCGCTCCTTGGCCGCGTGATATTCGGCGTTCTCACTGAGATCGCCATGCGCGCGCGCTTCGGAGATGGCGGCGATCACGTTCGGCCGCTCCACCGTCTTCAAACGCTTCAGTTCTTCGTCGAGGGCCGTGTAGCCCCCGGCGGTCATCGGCACTTTTTCCATTCGGAGATTAGCTCGGTTCGCCCTGGGGAGGTGTTGTTTGCGGCCGCGGGCGCGGACGTCCGGGGGCGTCGACACTAGTCTCGGGGGGCGCCGATAGCAAGACAAATGCTGCGTTGCAGCGCGGAAGACCTTGCTGAACTTGGCCTTTTTGGACGAGGCATGGCGCTAGACTCGACGCCGGGAACCGAAATCCGGCGGTCAGTCCCGTCCGAGCCACCGCGCTTGGGGCGCCTCCGCTTCCATCGGCCAGGCGACCGTGTCGACGACCGGCAGCCGTTCGGGCTCAAGGTCGTCCGCGTCGATCGCGCCCACCAGCAGCTGCATGACCAGCTGGACAAGGAAGGCGATCGCCAGCCAGCCGCCGACGCTTGCCGCGATCGGGATCCAGCCCGCGCCGAAGCTGAAGCCCAGGCCGCTGGCCGACAGCGCGAAATCGCGACCCAGCCCCAGCAGGGGAAACAGGCCGAAGAACAGACCTTCGCCCAGGCCGCCCCAGTTGCGCATCATTCGCCAGCCGATCAGGCCCAGCCCGGCGCCGAACCACAGGGCCGTACAGGCATAGGTCTCAATCGGGGCGTGGGTCTCCATCTGGCCGTAGGACCACCAGCCGAACTCGAAGGCGGCCCGGTCCAGGCCAAAGGCGAAGCCGGCGGCGACAAGGCCGCCCAGCAACGATGCGGCGATCCGCCAGTAGCTGGCGCGCGTCAGCCAGCCCGCCAGACTGAACAGCAGGATCGACGCCGCCGTCGCAAGACAGACCACAAGGACGTCCATGGCCATCCTCCCTAGGGTCAGGAGGCTAGACACGCGATCCGCGCGGGCGCACCCGGGTTCTCCCTCCGCAAGAAGCTCCGCCGACCGATCACCCGCCGCGCGAGGACGGCCATTGCGCCCCGCCGCGTAACCCTGTCACGACAGGCGCATGACCCTCGCCCAGACCGCCGGCCTGATGATGATCGCCTCCGGGGCGACGCATGCGGTGGTCAACGCCATCCTGAAGGCCGGCCAGGACAAGATGTCCAGCCGGGCGCTGATCGACGGCTTCTCCGCCCTGATCATGCTGCCGGTCGCGTTCCTCGCGCCGCTGCCCCATGGGGCCTGGGGCTGGCTGCTGGCCAGCTGGGCGACGCACCTGGTCTACCTGTTCTGCCTGATCAAGGCGTTCGAGCGGGCCGACATGACCGTGGCCTATCCGATATCGCGCGGCGTTGCGCCGGCGCTGGCTTCGACGATCGCGGTGCTGGCGTTCGGCGAACCGCTGGACTGGATCACCGCCGCCGGCGTCGCCTGCGTGTCGCTGGGGGTGATGATCGTCGGCCTCGGAAGGCAGGTCGACCGCCGGGCGCTGGGCTGGGCGGCGGCGACCGGCGTGACCATCGCCGGCTACACGGTGATCGACGCCCAGGGCGTGCGCGCCGCGCCCAGCGCGCTCAGCTACATCGTCTGGGTTTACCTGACGCTGGGCGGCGGCATCGGCCTGCTGTTCGCGCTGTGGCGCGGACCCAGGTTCCTGCTCGCGGCGCGGAGCGAGTGGAAGGCGGGACTGGCCGCCGGCGCGCTGTCGATCGTCACCTATGGCCTGGCGCTGTGGGCCTATCGGCTGGGTGATACGCCCCGGCTTGCGGCGCTGCGCGAGACCTCGATCCTGTTCGCGGTCGGCATCGCGGTGGTCTTCCTGCGCGAGCGGATGACCGGCGGGCGGATCGCCGGGACCCTGGCCATCGCCGCTGGCGCGGCCCTGCTCTTGGCCGCCGGCTGAGCGGTGTGCGAAGAGGGGGCATGAGCTTCTCGATCCGCCCCTGCACCGCCGTGGACGCCGTCGCCCTGTCGACCGTGGCCGCCGCGACCTTCCTGGAGACCTACGCCGGGATCGTCGATGGTCGCGACATTCTCTTCCACTGCGGCACGACCCATGCGCCGGCCTCCTATGCCCGGTTACTGGCCGACACGTCGAAGCGCTTGTTCCTGGCCGAGATCGACGAGGGCAGGGCGCCGATCGGCTTCATGCTGATGGGACCGCCCGACCTGCCGGTCGAGACTGGCGAGGGCGACATCGAGCTGACCCGCATCTACGCCCTGCACCGCTTCCACGGCGGCGGGCTGGGCCAGGCGCTGATGGACACCGCCGTCGCCGCGGCGCGCGAGGCCGGCGCGAAGCGGCTGCTGCTGGCGGTCTACAGCCGCAACGGCCGCGCCCTGGCCTTCTACGGCCGCAACGGCTTCAAGCAGGTCGGCACGCGCGTCTTCCACGTCGGCGACAACGGCTACGACGACTACGTGCTGGCGAAGGCGCTTTAGGGTCCTCAAACCTGTCATCCCGGCCTCAGCGAAGCGGAGAGCCGGGACCCAGATTCCGCTTCATCCACTGCGGTTGGATTCCGATGCGGGTCCCGGATCGGCTACGCCGTCCGGGATGACAGGGATATTGGCGGCTACCGCGCCGTCATGCCGCCGTCGATGACCAGCTCCGAGCCGGTCATGTAGCGGGACTCGTCGCTGGCCAGGAACAGCACGCCCTGGGCGATGTCCACCGGCCAGCCCTTGTAGCCGAGCGGGGTGGCGACGGCGGTCATGTCGTCCAGATTCATGGTCCGCTGCGGGGCGGCGTTGCCGCCGTCGGCGACGGTGCTGGAAATGGTGTCCCAGATCGGCGTCTCGATGATCCCCGGGTGGACGGAGTTCACCCGCACGCCGTCGCGCGCCGTGGCGCACTCCATGGCGGCGGCCTTGGTGAACAGGCGCACCGCGCCCTTGGTGGCGCAGTATCCGGTCATGTTCGGGGCCCCCATCAGGCCGGCGACCGAGGAGATGTTGATGATGCTGCCGCCGCCGCTGCGGCGCATCAGCGGCAGGCTATGCTTCACGCCCAGGAACACGCCGTCGACGTTGATCGCCATCTGCCTGCGCCAGTCGGCCAGGCTGAAGTCGGTGACCGGGCCGCCGATGCCGATGCCGGCGTTGTTGACCAGCACATGCAGCTTGCCGAAGCGCTTCTCGACCTCCGCGGCGACGCTGATCCAGGCGTCCTCGCTGGTCACGTCGTGGTGCAGGTAGAGGGCGTCGCCGCCGATCGCGGCGGCCGCTTCCCGGCCCTTGTCGTCCTGGATGTCGGTGAGGACAACGCTCGCCCCCTCCGCCGCGAGCAACTGGGCGCAGCCCAGTCCAATGCCGCTCGCGGCCCCCGTCACCAGGGCGACCTTGCCCGCTACCCGTCCCGTCATGCGCCGCTCCCGTGGGCTTTTTGTTATCGGCGATAAGTTGGACCGCGCACGGACGGCTGTCCACCGCCGGCGCGACAAAAGCGCCCCGGGCTGGTCGCGAGGGGCGCGGGTCTGCTATCGCTGTTCGCAATTGCGAGAGCGAAGGCTCCAGAGAAACAGGGGGAACGGTCCATGAAGGGGTTCGCGTTTCGCGGCCTGCGCGGTGTTGCGCTGGCCCTGGTGGCGTTGGTCCTGTCGCCCGTGAGCGCCCTGGCAGCCACGCCGGCGGCGGCCGACCCGGCCGCGACGGCCTGGATTCTCAGCGCATCGGCGCTGGTGCTGCTGATGACCCTGCCCGGACTGGCCCTGTTCTACGGCGGCCTGGTGCGCGAGAAGAACGTACTGTCGGTGCTGATGCAGTGCGTGGCCATCGCCTGCGTCGGCACGGTGCTGTGGCTGGCGCTCGGCTACAGCCTGGCCTTCTCGGGCACGGCCGGCTTCATCGGCGATCTCGGCAAGGCCTTCCTCGGCGCGGACCCGCGAAGCGCGCTGGTCGGCGGCCTGCCCGAGCCGGTGTTCTTCCTGTTCCAGACGACCTTTGCGGTGATCACCCCGGCGCTGATCATCGGCGCCGTGGTCGAGCGGGCGCGATTCGCCTCGGTCCTCGCCTTCTCCGGCCTCTGGCTGCTGGCCGTCTACGCCCCGGTGACCCACTGGATCTGGGGCGGCGGCTGGCTCGCGAAGCTGGGGGTCATGGACTACGCGGGCGGGCTGGTGGTGCACGCCACGGCCGGGGTCTCGGCGCTGGTCTTCGCGCTGCGGGCCGGTCCGCGCGAGGGCTTCCCGCGCGATCAGGCGCCGCCGCACAATCCCGGCATGACGATGATCGGGGCCGGCCTGCTGTGGGTCGGCTGGTTCGGCTTCAACGGCGGCAGCGCGCTGTCGGCCGGGGCTGACGCCGGCATGGCCATCGTCGCGACGCACGTCTCGGCCTGTGTGGCCGGTCTGGTCTGGGGCGCAGTCGAGTGGATCCGCTTCGGACGGCCAAGCATGATCGGCGCGGTCACCGGCGTGGTCGCCGGACTGGCCACCGTGACGCCGGCGTCGGGTTTCGTCGGCCCCGCCGGCGGCCTGATCCTGGGCGCCGCCGGCAGCCTGGTCTGCTTCTACGCGGTGCACCTGGTGAAGGGACGGCTGAAGATCGACGACTCCCTCGACGTGTTCGCCGTCCACGGCGTCGGCGGCATCCTCGGCATCCTGCTGGTCTCGGTGCTGGCCAGCCCGGCGCTGGGCGGCGCGGGCTTTCCGGCCGGACACGGCGTCAGCGCGCAACTGGGCGTCCAGCTGCTCGGCCTCGCGGCCGTCGTGGCCTGGTCGGGCGTGGTCAGCCTTGCGCTGCTGTGGTTGGTCGACCGCCTCATCGGCCTGCGCGCCAGCGACTTCGCCATCGAGGACGGCCTGGACCTGGCCGAGCACGGCGAGCGCGCCAGCCAGTCCTGAGCCTCAGGCGTAGTCGTAGGGACCGCCCTTCGCCAGCGCCGCCTGATAGGCCGGCCGGGCGTGGATCGTCTTCAGGAAGGCGGCCAGCCGGGGCCGGCCCTTCAGCGCGTCGCCGCGCTGGGCGGCGGCCTCGATCGGGAAGCTCATCATGATGTCGGCGGCGCTGAAGGCCGCCCCGGCGAACCACGCCGTCCTGCCGAGTTCGGCCTCCCAGTAGTCGAAGTGGGTGGTCAGCTGCGGGTCGACGAAACTCTTCAGGGCGGTGTTCGAGATGCCCTTCACGATCGGCTTCACCAGGCCAGGCGCCCGCTCCGGAAGGGCGCTGAAGACCAGCTTCAGCAGCAGCGGCGGCATGGCCGAGCCCTCGGCGTAGTGCATCCAGTACAGCCAGCGCAGGCGGTCTTCGGTGCCCGCCGGCGGCTTCAGGCGGCCGCCGCCATAGGCCTCGCAGATGGTCTCGATGATGGCGCCGGTCTCGGCCAGCACCGCCGGGCCGTCCGTGATCACCGGCGACTTGCCGAGCGGATGGATCGCCTTCAGCTCCGGCGGCGCCAGCATGGTCTTGGCGTCGCGCTGGTAGTGCCTGATCTCGTAGGGCAGGCCCAGCTCCTCCAGCAGCCACAGCACGCGCTGGGAGCGGGAGTTGTTCAGATGATGGACGGTGAGCATGGGCCGGTCTCCGAGAATTGCGGGAAGGCTAGCGTTGGGCCGCCCGGAGTCCACCTCCGTTCAGCACCTGCGGTAGCCGGCCTCGCGGGCCCCGGCGCGCATGACATCGATCATCCGCACCATCCTCTCGGCCGTCGGGACCACCGCCTCGGAGTCGCCGAACGGCTTGGCCTTGGCGAAGTAGCCGCCGGCCTTCTTCAGCTCGCCGCAAGGATCCTTGACGGTGATGGCGCCGTGGAAGCCGTCCAGGGACTTGCAGAACGAAGCCATGCCCTCCGCCGCCCAGATCGGCCAGTAGCCGCCCATCTTCATGCGCTCGCCGGTCAGACCCCTGCAGGCCTCGTGCTGACGCTTGAGGATGTTGCCGCCGTTGGTGGCGGGATCCTCAAGCACGGCGATGAACGATTGCGCGCGGGCCACCCAGGCGGCCGCGGCCTCCGGCTTGGTCAGCGCATGGGCGTGCCCCGGCGTCAGGACGACCGAGGCCAGGAGGGCGGCGGCGAGTCGTCCGATGGAACGTGGCATGGTGAAGGGATCCTTGGCTGAACGGGCGACCTCAAGGCACGGTCCCGGCGGATTTCACAAGGGGGCGAAGAACGCGCCCCCCCCTTTCTGGGTAAGGATTTCGGGATGAGCGGCGCGCGGATCGTTCCTTCGCCCTCGCGAGCCGACGCCGGCCCCGCGGAAGTCCGTCATGACGCCTCAGGAGGCGACCGGCTGATGGTAGAGCGGATGACCTAACCCGCCAGCGCCTGCAGCCTGTCCCGCTCGCGAAGCACCTCCGGCCGGTCGTCGCCGCCCTCGATGCGGAATCGGCCGATCATGCGGGCGAGTTCGGAAGCCTCGCTTTTCAGCGCCAGGGTCGCGGCCGTGGACTGTTCCACCATCGCCGCGTTCTGCTGCACGACGTGGTCCATCTCGTTGACGGCGGTGTTGACCTGCGAGAGGCCGATCGATTGCTCCTGCGCCGACGAGGCGATTGCCGTGACCAACTGGTCGATGCGGACCACGCGCTCGACGATGCCGTTCAGGGCCTCTCCAGTGCGGCCGACCAGATCGACGCCCTGTCCGACACTGGCGGCGGACGAGGCGATGAGGGCCTTGATCTCCTTGGCCGCCTCGGCGGAGCGCTGGGCCAGGGCCCGCACTTCCTGGGCCACGACCGCGAAGCCCTTGCCGGCGTCGCCCGCGCGCGCCGCCTCGACGCCCGCGTTCAGGGCCAGCAGGTTGGTCTGGAAGGCGATCTCGTCGATGACGCCGATGATCTGACCGATCTCGGCCGAGGACCGCTCGATCTCGCCCATGGCGGCGACCGCGTTCTCGACGACCGTTCCTGACGACTCGGCCTGGGCGCGGGTCTCGGTCACCACCGTGGTGGCCTCGCGGGCGACGTCGGCGGTCTTGCGCACGGTGGCCGTGATCTCGTCGAGAGCGGCGGCGGTTTCCTCCAGGCTGGCCGCCTGGTGCTCGGTGCGACGCGACAGATCGTTTGCCGCGTGACTGATCTCGTCGGCTCCGTTGTCGATACCGCCCGTCGTGGTGGCGATGCCCGCCATGGTCTCCCGCAGTCGCGCCACGGCGGCGTTGAAGTCGGACCGCAGCTTGGCGTACCGGCCGGTGAATTCGACGTCGATGCGGGAGGTCAGATCCCCGGCGGCCAGTCGCTCAAGCGCCGCGGCCAGGCCGTCCACGACGGCGGCCTGTTCGGACGCCAAGGCGCTGCGCTCGTCGTCGTGCTCGGCCCGCTCAAGGACCTGGGCCCGTTGGGCCGCCTCGGCGGCGCGAGTTGCGGCCTCGGCATCGGCCACCGCGCGCCCGGCGGCGGCGTTTCGCGCGTCCAGGGCTGAGAACATGCGGTCCAGATTGACGGCGATGCCGATCAGAACCCCGGCCTCGGCGAGCAGGATGACCGCGTGGACGATGACCCGGCCCAGGCTGGCCGCCCCCGGAAACACCGCCGCCGGCAAGACGTAGCTCAGCAGAAGATGGTGCACCGCCACCGTCGCCGCCGCCGCCACGATGGCCTTCCAGTCACAGAATACCGCCAGGAGCGCCAGGGCCGCGAAGTAGGCCATGTGCATGTCGATCTGCCAGGGATGACCGGCGAAGGCGGCGACCAGCATCGAGACTTCGGCCATCAGCGTCATGGCCAGCAGAACCCGCAACTGCGGGCCGTGAGGCAGCGCCTTCCAGGCGACCGCGCCGACACCGGCCAAGGCCGCGCCGCCGAGGCCGATGGCCATCCACGGCCCGCCGATCGCCAGGCTGGAGACGGTTGCGACGAGGGCGAACACCAGGAGGGCTGCAACCAGCAGACCGGCGCCGGCCTTCCGTTGCTGTTCGAGGTCGAGAAACATGGTCACACCTCCTGCGAAGGGATGTCGGCGCAAAGTCGGGCGGCGCGGCCGCCGAGGACCAGCAAGGCGCCGGAACGGCGCGCGCGATCACTCAGGGCCTCGGGATCACCCTGGATGACGATGATGTTGGAGAGGCCGCCGACGGCGGCGATGGGCCCGGCGGACGCCGCCGCCCCCGCGATATCGGCGTCCGACCACCACGGCGGATAAACCACGGCCAGACGACGATCGTTCGGTCCCGGCGACGCGCCGGCAAGAAGAACGATCGCGCTACTCAGAATGAGTAAAAGTATCGGCCAGACGAAGCGCATCGTCTGAACCTGCGACAGAAGCTCTTAAACGAATGATAAACCACGATCTTCGGCCGCGGCGCGTAACGTCGCCAAGTGACGGTGCGCCGCCGCACTGTGTTTGGGACGCCAAGATCAAGGGCGATCCGGCGCCTGGTCCCTGGTTCCCAGGCGCCTCGAACCCGGCCGGCGGCGCGCGACGGCCTCCGAAATACCGATCAAGCTACGCGTAGCTCTGCAGCGACCGCACCTCGAGGGCTTGCAGCGGCGCGGTCGAGATCGCCTGGGCGGCGGCGAGCGCGCCGGCCGAGGTGGTGTAGTAGGGGATCTTCATCATCAGCGCCGTGCGGCGGATTTCGAAGCTGTCGGCAAGCGACTGCTTGCCCTCCGTGGTGTTGAAGACCAGCTGCACCTCGCCGTTCTTCATCGCATCGACGATGTGCGGCCGGCCCTCCAGGACCTTTCGCACCAACTCGGTCTCGACGCCCTGCTCGCGCAGCCAGGCGCCGGTGCCGGCGGTGGTCAGCACGCGGAAGCCCGCCGCCTGCAGCAGGCGGACCGGCTCCAGGATCCAGACTTTGTCGCTGTCCTTCACGGATACAAACGCCGTGCCCGAGGTCGGCAGGGTGACGCCGCCGCCGAGCTGGCTCTTGGCGAAGGCGCGCGCGAAGGCCGGGGCCATGTCGGCCTCGCCGTCGCGCTTCCAGTCCAGGCCCATCACCTCGCCGGTCGAGCGCATCTCCGGACCCAGCACCGTGTCGACGCCGGCGAAGCGGGCGAACGGGAAGACCGCCTCCTTCACCGCGATGTGGTCGTAGGGCCTATCGACCAGGCCGAAGCTGGCGAGCGGCTCGCCGGCCATGACCTTGGCGGCGATCGAGGCCAGCGGCCGGCCGATGGTCTTGGCCACGAACGGCACGGTTCGCGAGGCCCGCGGGTTGACCTCCAGCACGAAGATGCGCGGGCTGGCCGAATGGGGCTCCTCGATCGCGAACTGCACGTTCATCAGTCCGCGGACGTTCAGGGCCAGGGCCATCTCGACGGTCTGCCGCTTCAGCTCGGCGATGGTCTCCTCGCGCAGCGAGAAGGGCGGCAGCGAGCAGGCGCTGTCGCCGCTGTGCACGCCGGCCTCCTCGATATGCTCCATGACCCCGGCGACGAAGACGTCCTTGCCGTCGCAGAGGGCGTCGACGTCAACCTCGGTGGCGCGGGAGAGGTACTGGTCGATCAGGATCGGGGCGTCGCCGCTGACCTCGACGGCGGTGCGGACGTAGCGCTCCAGCTGTTCGTCGTCGCGGATGATTTCCATGCCGCGGCCGCCCAGCACGTAGGAGGGGCGGATGACGATCGGATAGCCGACCTCGTGGGCGGCGGTGAAGCATTCCTCGCTGCTGCGGGCCAGGGCGTTGACCGGCTGGGCGATCTTCAACTGGTGCAGAAGCTGCTGGAAGCGCTCGCGGTCCTCGGCCAGGTCGATGCTGTCGACGCTGGTGCCCAGGATCGGCACGCCGGCCTGTTCCAGCGGGTGGGCCAGCTTCAGCGGCGTCTGGCCGCCGAACTGGACGATGACGCCGGCCAGGGTTCCGTTCTTCTGCTCGACGTGGATCAGCTCCAGCACGTCCTCCGCCGTCAGCGGCTCGAAGTAGAGGCGGTCGGAGGTGTCGTAGTCGGTCGACACGGTCTCGGGGTTGCAGTTGACCATGATCGACTCGACGCCGATGGCGTCCAGCG
>ERZ761607.412-NODE-412-length-77675-cov-68.879516_pt1 | contig 77675 bp, 70 predicted proteins | sample MGYA00511164_ERZ761607 | MGnify/ENA primary metagenome ERZ761607 (study PRJEB28899, sample SAMN02445080) | bioreactor sludge metagenome | biome: EBPR sludge | place: Australia: Brisbane, Thorneside Wastewater Treatment Plant | collected 2011-06-22 ...
GCATGATCAACGGCTGCTGTCAGCAGAAAACAGTTGACGGGAAGTCACTTGGGGATGGATAGGGAATGGAATCGGTTGGCGCCGGGGAGTGGCTACCGTGGACCGCTCTGAGCGATAGCAGTGGGGCCGGGCATGGCCTATATCGTCGATGCCTGCGTCAGGGCTCGAACAAGAAAATTCCGTATGTCATTGCCGACAGTCGTATAGTATATGTATTGCAACACGCAATCACCCATTTCAGGACGATGAAATGTCAGAGCAGAAAGCAACGCCTGTCGCATTCCGCTTCCAGCCGGCCACCAAGGAAGCCTTACGAGTAATCGCCGAGCGCGAGAGTCGCAGCATGGCGAACATGGTCGAGTGGCTGGTTCGCGAGTATTGCGAGCGGGAAGGGCTGGGCTGGCCCCTAGCCGTAGCACCCGAAAAACATGCCAAGAAAACCAAGTCCCGCGCCTGAATCAAGGAAGACAGCAAGAACCATGGACCAATCTCAACTGACCTGGATCACCAACTTCATTTGGGGCATCGCAGACGATGTGCTGCGCGATCTGTACGTCCGCGGCAAGTATCGGGATGTAATCTTGCCGATGACCGTGCTGCACCGGCTGGATGCTGTGCTGGAGCCGACCAAGCAAGCTGTGATTGATATGGAATCCGCCCTGGACAGCGTCGGCATTGCCAACCAGGATGTGGCGCTTCGCCAGGCGGCAGGGCAGGCCTTTTACAACACCTCGAAGTTCACCCTGCGCGACCTGCGTAACCGCGCCAGCCAGCAGCAGCTACGCGCCGACTTCGAAGCCTATCTCGACGGCTTCTCGCCCAACGTCCAGGAAATTCTCGACAACTTCGAATTTCGCAACCAGATTCCCCGACTCTCCAAAGCCGACGCCCTGGGTACCCTGATCGAGAAGCTGCTCGACTCCGCCGTGAATCTCAGTCCTGTGCCGGTCAAAAATCCGGATGGGACGATCAGGCATCAAGGCCTCGACAACCACGCCATGGGGACCGTCTTCGAGGAACTGATTCGTCGCTTCAACGAAGAGAACAACGAAGAGGCGGGCGAACACTGGACGCCCCGCGATGCCGTCAAGCTGATGGCCAACCTGATCTTCCTGCCCATCGCCGACCGGATCGAATCCGGCACCTATCTGCTCTACGACGGCGCCTGCGGCACCGGCGGCATGCTCACCGTGGCGGAAGAGACGCTACAGGGCCTCGCCCGGCAGCATGGCAAGCAGGTCGCCACCCACCTCTACGGCCAGGAGATCAACGCCGAAACGTACGCCATCGCCAAGGCCGATTTGTTGCTCAAGGGCGAAGGCGATGCCGCCGATAATCTGGTCGGCGGTCCGGCGCACTCGACGCTTTCGAACGATGCCTTTGCCGCCCGCGATTTCGACTTCATGCTCTCCAATCTGCCCTACGGCAAGAGCTGGAAAAGCGACCTGGAGCGCATGGGCGGCAAAGAAGGCATAAAAGACCCGCGCTTCATCACCGACTACGCCGGAGACGCCGAATATTCCCTGCTGACCCGCTCATCCGACGGCCAGATGCTGTTCCTGGCCAACATGGTGAGCAAGATGAAGCGCGGCACGCCGCTGGGCAATCGCATTGCCGAAGTCCATAACGGCTCGTCGCTATTCACCGGCGATGCCGGCCAGGGCGAAAGCAACATCCGCCGCTGGATCATCGAGAACGACTGGCTCGAAGCCATCGTCGCCCTGCCGCTCAATATGTTCTACAACACCGGCATTGCCACCTACATCTGGGTCCTCGGTAACCGCAGACCTGAAAACCGCAAAGGCGAGGTACAGTTTATCGATGCCACTCAGTGGTTCAAGCCGCTGCGCAAAAATCTGGGCAAGAAAAACTGCGAGCTCGCCGAAGACGACATCCAGCGGATTTGCAATACCTTTCTCGCCTTCAAGGAATCCGAGCAGTCCAAGATTTTCCCGAACCAGGCCCTGGGCTATTGGAAAATCACGGTCGAGCGCCCGTTGCGCTTGAAGGACATCGACCCGAACCGCGCCTACACGCCCAAGGAGATCAAGGCCCTCAAGGCCGATGGAAACGTCGATGAGACGGCTCCTCCGGTCATCAGGAAAATCCACAAATCCGGCAAGATTCAGGCCGACCCGCTGCGCGGGTTGTTCGAAGCGACCATCGACGGCAAGCAATGCATCGTTGAATACGAACCTGGCAGCGATCTGCGCGATACAGAACAGGTGGCCCTGCTTGAAGAGGGCGGCATTGAAGCTTTCCTGCGTCGGGAAGTGTTGCCTTACACGCCTGACGCATGGCTGGATGAGACCGCCACCAAGATTGGCTACGAGATTTCCTTCACTCGCCACTTCTACAAACCGCAAGCATTGCGCAGCCTGGAGCAGATTCGAGCCGACATTCTGGCGCTGGAGAAGGGAAACGGAAGGCCTGCTCGGCGAAATCATTGGCGGTGATTCACTGTGAGCGCCGTACCTGCCTTGCCGGAAGGGCAAATCGAGGCATTGGCTCGCTTGCTTGGCGAGTGTGGTTCCGGCACGGACATCTCCCGAGTGCTGAATGATCGTGGCCTGGACGATACATCCAGGGAATCCACCAAGTGGCGCCGCCTCTATTGGGTGTTCCTCGAATCGCAAAAACAATATCGGTGCGCTAATCGGGTACTCGACTTCATTCAGTCTTTCCTGACCCCAGCACGCTTCGTTGGGCGAAGCGAAGCATTCGAAGCGCACAGGCAGGAGCTCAACACGATCCTGGCCTTTTCTGGCCTCGAATATGGCAAGGACGGGAAGTTCTGCCAAGGTGAGGCAGCACGTACGCTCGATGAAGCCGAAAAGCGTGTTCAGACGATTCAGGCCAAGTTCCGCGGTCGGTGCATTCATTCAGAAGTGCTGAAGTACTGCCGGGTTGAGCTCCTCGACGAGAACTACTTCCACGCTGTCTTTGAAGCCACGAAAGGACTTGCTCAGCGAATTCGCGAACTTTCCGGGATTCAGGGGGATGGAGCTGCACTGGTTGATCGAGTCTTTGCGATCGATCGCCCCATTCTCGCCATCAACACCTTGCAAACGGATACGGAAAAGACCGAGCACAAAGGTTTTGCGGCTCTGCTGAAAGGATGCTTTGGCGCGGTCAGAAATCCCCTCGCCCATGAGCCCAAGATTTTGTGGGAAGGGGAAGACGATGCTGCGGACTACCTTTCGCTGATCTCGCTTCTTCACCGGAAACTGGATAGTTGTGTGCCGACAAGGGAGAGGCTCTGAAGTGACCGGGAATCTCAAACCGTATTCGGAGTACAAAGACTCGGGAGTGCCGTGGATTGGTAGTATCCCTACCCATTGGGATATTCGGAGAATGAAGCTACTGCTACGAGAAGTGGACTTGCGCTCCGCCACCGGTAATGAGCAGTTGCTTCGAGTATTGCAATACACTGGCGTTACCCAGCGGCGGTCCAGCAATGGTTCTGAGGAACCCGATACACGCGCTGCGTCCCTCATCGGCTATAAACGTGTTGCAGCCGACGATCTAATAATAAACATCATGCTGGCCTGGAACGGAAGCATGGGTGTATCCCGCTACGATGGCATCGCCAGTCCGGCATATTGGGTCTATCGTTTTAAAGATGGTGCCCAGCCTTGGTATTTTCATGAACTATTGCGGCTGCCAATGTACAAGGGGCGGATCAAGGCAGCTTCTACCGGAGTTGTTGGCAGCAGACTTCGTCTATATTCCGATGATCTCGGTCGAATTGAGAGCATTGTCCCGCCGCCCAGCGAACAAGGCGCGATTGTTCGCTTCATCGACCATACCAACCGAAAGATCGAGCGCTTCATCCGCACCAAGAAAAAGCTGATCGCCCTGCTGAACGAGCAGAAGCAGGCCATCATCCACCGCGCCGTGACGCGCGGTCTCGATCCCGATGTGCGCCTGAAGCCCTCGGGTGTGCCTTGGCTGGGTGATATTCCAGAGCATTGGGAGCTGCGCCGAGCGAAGCAGGTGTGCTCGGCCATTGTCGATTGCAAGAATCGAACGCCAGATATGGTCCCTGATGGGAAGTACGTGGTCGTAAGGACCACGAACGTTCGGCACGGCCATTTCAGACTTGATGGTTCCTATCCTACCGATCGGCGGAATTACGAAATTTGGACCCAACGAGGAGCGCCGCGACAGGAAGACGTTTTCTTTACCCGTGAAGCACCCGCAGGAGAAGCCTGCTTGGTTCCAAATTTGCAGAACCTCTGCATGGGCCAACGCATGATGTACTTCCGACCGAACCCCGAGGTTGTCGAGTCCAAGTTTCTTCTTCACAGCATCTACGGTCCGGTCGTCAGAACTTACATCGAGCATGCCTGCAACGGCAGCACCGTAGGCCATCTTCGTCTTGGGCAGGTTTCAGCATTGCCGCTGCTTTGGTGCCCTCTCGATGAGCAAATGGCGATTGTTGCCCACATCGAAAGGGAATCCTCTCCACTGGACGACGTTATTGCCCGAGCCAAAAGGGAGATCGCATTGCTCGGAGAATACCGCACCCGCCTGATAGCCGACGTGGTCACTGGCAAGGTGGACGTGCGCGAAGTGGCGATGAATTTGCCCGAGGAAACTGACGAACCCGAACAGTTTGACGATACCGCCGCCCTGGCCGATGACGAGGATATGACGGATGCCGCTGAGGAGGCTGAGGTGTGACGCTGGTGCTCGACTGGAATGCGATCCGGCCCTTTGAAGGGTCGAGGGCAAAAGGCTTCGAGGAGTTGTGTGCCCAGCTTGCGCGCGCCGAAAGTCCGCCTAGTTCGAACTTCGAACGCAAGGGAACTCCGGATGCCGGCGTCGAGTGCTATACGGTTTTTGGCGACGGCAGCGAGTGGGGATGGCAGGCGAAGTACATCGACGGATTAGGTGACGCACAGTGGCCCCAGCTCGATGACTCTGTCAATACCGCATTGGAGAAGCACTCCCGGCTCGTTCGGTACTTTATCTGCGCCCCGCTTGATCGACCCGACGCCCGGATCGATGGTCGGCGTTCGGCAAAGCAGCGTTGGGACGAGCATGTAGAAAAGTGGGGAGGCTGGGCATCCGCACGTGGCATGACTGTCGAGTTCGTCTGGTGGGGCAGCCACGAGCTTCTGGATCACCTAACCCATCCCAGCCATGCCGGACGCGTCCGCTTCTGGTTTGACGTCCATGGATTTGACGGAGCTTGGTTTCAGGCGCGCCTGGAGGATGCGGTAAAGACAGCGGGGCCACGGTACACGCCCGAGATTCATGTGGCTTTGCCAATCGCTGCCGAGCTCGAAACCTTCGGTCGAACGAAGCAATTCTTCGATCATATCAAGGCGCATGCGAAAGGCATCCGTAAGTCACTTCAAAGCCTTGGCTATTCCGAATCGAAGGTGGCCACCCCGCTGCTGACTGAGGCGGTGGCAACGTTGTCGACGAAAGTGCAGACCGTCCTGAACGAGCTAAGCGCAGTGAAAGCTCTGCCGGTAGGGGAGTTGCCGTTCCGGGATATCGCCGACCAAGTGGCCGCTACCGAGACGGCTGCTACGGAACTTGGAGAATTGCTGACTGCTCTGGAGCGTGAGCACAACTCTAAAGCCACAGAGACAGGGGAAAGCAAAGACTATTTTCACAGCAGGGACAACCCTTTCAGGGAGTATCGCCATCGGCTTTATGCTCTCGAGTCAGAACTTCGAAAAACTCGCGACGCCCTGAACCATGCGGCGGCCATCGCAGGTAACCACCTGATGCTGATCACGGGGGCAGCAGGAACAGGCAAGACACACCTGCTGTGCGATGTCGCCACGCAACGCGTGGCGGCCGGGCGCCCAACGGTATTACTCATGGGGCAGCAATTTGTTGTTGCAGGCCACCCTTGGCCGCAAGCTACCCAGCAACTAGACTTGTCAGGCACGTCAGCGGAGCAATTTGTCGGAGCTCTTGAGGCGGCTGCACAGGCGGCGGGCTGTCGAGCGTTAGTTCTGATCGATGCCATCAACGAAGGTGCTGGACGCCTGATCTGGCCGGACCATCTTGCAGCCTTTCTGGCCCACTTCGCGAGATCCCCGTGGGTCGGCGTGTTGCTCTCCGTGCGCACCTCCTATGAGGCGATCGTGGTGCCGGAGGAAATACGCGCTTGTGCCGTGGCGGTACGGCATCACGGCTTTGCCGAGCACGAATACGATGCCACGCGAACCTTTTTCATCCATTACGGCCTCGAGTTGCCGTCGGCCCCGCTTCTCGCGCCGGAGTTCCGCAACCCCCTATTCCTGAAGACACTTTGCCGTGGCCTCAGCGCAACTGGCGAACGGCGGCTCCCGCGTGGCTTTCATGGCATCACCGCGACGTTCGATCTGTATCTGAGCGCGATAAACCAGCGCCTTGCAACAATGCTCGGCTTCAACCAAAAGCATGCGCTTGTTCGCAAAGCACTTGAGGCATTCGCGAGTTCGCTTGCCGACTCGGGCGAACGCTGGTTGTCGCTGTCCAAGGCCGAGGATGTCGTCAACGCCCTACTACCTGGGCGAGATTTCGAACGATCCCTGTATCGCGGGCTGGTCGCGGAGGGCGTGCTGGTCGAGGAGGCGGCATGGGAGCGAGATGCCGACCGCGAGGAATTCGTGTTCATCGCCTATGAACGTTTTGCAGATCACGTCGTTGCAAAAATGCTGCTCGATGCGCATCTCGACATTGAAGCCCCTTCGACAGCTTTTTCAGCGGGCGGACCGCTCGCATTTGCTTGGGATGAGAGCCGGTATGTACCTGCGGGACTCCTAGAGGCCTTGTGTATTCAGGTTCCGGAGCGGACTGGGCAGGAACTGATCCGACTTGCTCCGGCGGTAATGGAACGCTGGGCAATTGGAGAGGCTTTCCGCCAAAGCCTTGTGTGGCGTGCTCCGGAAGCGTTTTCTGAGAACACTCGAGTTGTGCTTAATACACTTATTCGAAGTGATCAAGACCTGAGCGACACTCATGATGTGATTCTGACGGTCGCCATGTTGCCTGCGCATCCACTCAATGCGCGTTTCCTCGACCGCCGGCTACGCAAAGATTGCATGCCCGATCGGGATGCCTGGTGGAGCACCTATCTGCACCACGCATGGGGCAGCCATGGCGCGGTCGATCGGCTGGTGGATTGGGCCTCGGCAGTATCCCCAAACGACAATCTCGATGATGAGACCGTTAGCTTGGGCGCAACCACACTGTCGTGGATGCTCGCCACATCGAATCGCTTTCTCCGCGACCGCGCGACCAAGGCACTTGTGAGCTTGCTTACAGGTCGGTTTGATGCAGCGATACGTTTAGTCGAGCAGTTTGCCAATGTGGACGACCCTTATATTGCCGAGCGCGTATTTGGTGTTGCGTACGGTATTGCGACGCGAAGCAGCGATCCGGAGAGAGTCGGAATCCTGGCACAGTGCGTTTATACCCACGTGTTCGCGACGGGCGTGCCACCTGCCCATGTACTGCTACGTGACTACGCCAGAGGCGTGGTCGAGCGCGCGCTCCATCTCAGGGCTCAAATCGATGTTGCCTTAGAACGAATTCGTCCGCCATACCAGAGTGCGTGGCCCCATATTCCAACGGAGGAAGAAATCAAACCCTTTATGGCCGATTGGGCCCGTGGCGACCATGACAGTGGTGAACTCGAATGGGCGCGTAATCGAATCGGCAGTTCGGTGATGGACGACGATTTTGCGCGGTATGTGATCGGTACGAATTCATCTTCAACCTCTCACGACTGGCTGTCGATTAGACTCGAAGAGCCGAGATGGCAGTCCGCCGAGGAACAATTGGTAGAGCTGGTTTCCGGGTTCTCCGACGATGAACGGGCTGCCTGGACGACTTTTGATGAGGCAGACCGGGAGCTGAAGAGGGACTCGTTCCACTTGACGCTACCGGACTGGCTAATCGAGAAGCTGTGTGATGACGCCTCATCAACGCCGGAGAGCACCACGGATATCGAGGAGTTGGCTGGTGCAGCCGAGGAAATGGCTGGCCAGACTACTGCGGAATTGAAAAATAGTCGTGAGGTCGCATGCGCTGCTTTGAGAGCATTGCTTACCCACGATCAAATCGCCCGCCTGGATAGCCTTCTTGAAGCTAAGGAGACCGAACCGCGCCGGCCACCGGGATTTGAATTGCAATCGATCCAACGGTACATCCTCTGGCGCGTGTTTGACCTTGGCTGGACCACGGAACGATTCGGGAAATTCGACCGGTTTTCCATCGGATACCACGGGCGCGAGGCTTCCAAGGTGGAGAGGATCGGAAAGAAATACCAGTGGATCGCGTACCACGAAATTATAGCCTACATCGCTGACCACCATCAGTATCGAGAACCCTATCGCGAGAGTGGGGATCGTTCCTATGACGGCCCATGGCAGGATAGCCTTCGGGATATTGATCCAACCTGCACACTACGGACCACTCGCGGGGGGACGTCATGGGATGGGCACACGCCGGCTTGGTGGGGAGCCTCCCGTTACGATGGCTGGGGAAATCCAGATGACCCGCGTGGCTGGGTGATGCGTCAAGACGATCTGCCCGGTTTGGAAGAACTGCTTCGGTGCACTCGTCCTGACGATTTGTCTCAGTGGCTCAACGTCCAGGGACACTTCGGCTGGAGGCAGCCGTCCCCCGCCGATCGGGAGTCGACAGAGGTAGAGAGGCGAGATTTTTGGTATTCCTGCACGGGCTATTTAATTCGGTCGCAGGATGTGGCCCCATTTATGGACTGGGCCAAGGGCATGGATTTTTGGGGGCGTTGGATGCCAAATCCACCGGAAGTCTACCGGATGTTTCTTGGCGAGCACGGTTGGTCCCCTGCTGCCCACTACTTCGGCAAGCCGTACTACGGCGACGATGGGTGGATACAGCCAGATCATGGCTGCCCCGCAAAAATTCGTGTGATGGCTTTTGAATATCTCCGCGAAGCCAGCGGGTTTGATTGTTCGGTTGATGAGACCTTCCGGCTCCGCCTCCCTATAAGCGACCTCATGAAAGGACTTCGTCTGCAGTGGAGCGGTAACGGGGCGGACTTTCTTGATGCGGATGGCAAACTTGCGGCATTTGATCCGACTGCACATGCCGATGGACCAAGCGCGCTTCTGATTCGGGAGGATATCTTGACAGCATTCCTCTCGCGCGAAGGGCTGGCGATGGTCTGGGTGATCCTTGGTGAGAAACGCGCACTCGGGGCGGGCTTTGATCCGAAGTTCCACGGCGCCCTCCAAATATCTGGTGCTTACGCGCTGCGCAATGGCAGTTCGGTTGGCTTCGTAAAAGTCAAATCTGAATCTGCCGATGGTGACAATGCGATACCCGAGGGGAACGGAACATGACGATGGACCGTTCCGCAGACTACCTGGCCGGTCTTGTCCGCGAGCTATGCAAACAGCCCGCCGAAACCGAATGGCTGGAGTTCAAGCACAACAATTCCGATCCGCAGGAGATCGGGGAATACCTCTCGGCGTTGGCCAATTCGGCCGCTCTGTGCGGCAAGGCGAATGCGTATCTGGTGTGGGGCATCGAGAACACAGGCCATGCGATGGTTGGCACGACCTTTTCTCCGGCAAGCGCCAAGGTGGGCGGCGAGGAACTGGAAAACTGGCTGCTGCGGCTGCTGTCCCCGAAGATTCATTTTCGCTTCTACCCAGTGGAGGTGGATGGATGCTCCCTGGTGTTGCTGGAGATTGGCCGTGCTTTTCGACATCCCGTTCAGTTCCAGGGCCAGGAGTTCATCCGGGTTGGCTCCTACAAAAAGCGGCTGAAGGATTTTCCAGAGAAGGAGCGGGCGCTATGGCGCATTTTCGATCAGATACCGTTCGAGGATGGCTTGGCGGCGGAGCACGCGAGTAGCGAGGATGTACTGCGGCTGATCGATTACCCCGCGTATTTCGATTTGCTGGAACGGCCACTGCCGGAAGGCCGTCAGGGCATCCTGGCTGCGCTGGAAGATGATGCCTTGATTCGGCCTGCCGAGGCTGGTGGCTGGAGCATCACCAATCTGGGCGCCATTCTGTTTGCCAAGCGGCTGAGCGAATTCCGCACCTTGGGCCGCAAGGCGGTGCGGGTCATCCGCTACAAGGGCAATAGCCGGGTGGAGACTCAGAGGGAGCAGGTGGGTGGAAAGGGGTATGCCAGCGGTTTTGAGGGCCTGATCGATTTTGTCAATGGCCTGCTGCCGTCCAATGAAGTAATCGGCCCGGCGCTACGTAAAACGGTGCCGATGTTTCCGGAGCTTGCGGTGCGTGAGTTGGTGGCGAACGCGCTGATCCACCAGGATTTCTTCGTCACGGGCGCTGGACCGATGGTGGAGATCTTTGACGACCGCGTCGAGATCACGAATCCAGGCGAGCCGCTGGTAGATACCCTGCGTTTCGTGGATACACCGCCGAAATCGCGCAACGATGGCGTCGCTTCGTTGATGCGCCGATTCCGCATCTGCGAGGAGCGCGGCAGCGGCATCGACAAGGTGATTTCCCAGGTCGAGCTGTTCCAGCTTCCTGCACCGCTGTTCGAGGTACCGGAGGGATTCACCCGAGTCGTGCTGTTCGCACATCGTCCCCTGACCGAGATGGACAAGGCCGATCGAATTCGGGCGTGTTATCTGCATGCGTGCCTTCGCTACGTGACCCGCCAGCCCATGACCAATGCTTCGGTACGAGAGCGGTTCGGGATTGCCGAGAAAAATTCGGCAACAGCCTCGCGGCTGATACGGGAGTCGGTCTCGGCCGGAGTCATTGTCCCTTATGACCCGGATGCGGCACCAAAACTAATGCGCTACGTGCCGGTATGGGCTGCGCCGAGTCGCGGGGGCGGTACTTGACGGGCACTTGATGGAAGGCGTGCCGTGGACCGCCGCCAAGGGGCAGATTGTTTAATTTTCAATGCGTTACACGCAGCGCCGATACTTGATGGGTACTTGATAGAAGGGGTGGCATGAAAACGGACACTACAGAAAAAGGGCTGGAAAGCCTGATCGTTGCTGCCATGACCGGCAAGCCGGGGGCATCGGCTGGCGGCACCACTTCTGGCGTGGCCGAACCTTCCGCTCTCTATGGTGGCATCGGCTGGATCTTGGGCGACTGGCATGACTATGACCGGGAGTTCGCCGTCGATCTGGTTCAACTTACCGCCTTTCTCAAAGCCACCCAGCCCGATCTGGTTGAGGCGTTGGACCTGACCAGTGTCAGTCCGGTTCGGCAGAAATTTCTCGCCCGCCTTCAGGGTGAAATCACCAAGCGCGGCGTGATCGACTTGCTGCGGCATGGCCTCAAGCATGGGCCTCTCCACCTCGACCTCTTCTACGGCACGCCTTCGGCCGGCAATGCCAAGGCTACCGAGCGTTTTGCCGCCAACCGATTCAGCGTGACCCGCCAATTGCGCTATAGCCGCGATGAAACCCAGCTAGCGCTGGATCTGTGCCTGCTCATCAATGGACTGCCCGTCTTCACTTTTGAGTTGAAAAACAGCCTGACCAAGCAGACGGTGGAAGATGCGGTGGAGCAATACCGACGGGACCGCGATCCGCGCGAACTCTTGTTCCCAGTTTGGCCGCTGCGTCGCACATTTTGCCGTGGATGACCATGAAGTTCGGTTCTGCACCGATCTTCGGAGCAAGTGGTTTCTGCCTTTCAACCAGGGGTGGAACGACGGCGCCGGCAATCCTCCAAACCCGGAGAGACTGAAGACCGACTATCTGTGGAAACGAGTGCTGACACCGGCTGGCCTGACCGACATCCTTGAGAACTATGCCCAAGTCGTCGAGATCAGGAATGAAAAGACCGGCAAGAAAAAGCTGGTGCAGATTTTTCCACGCTTTCACCAGCTTGACGCAGTGCGACGCCTTCTGGCGGATGCCGGGACGAACGGTGCCGGCTGCCGTTATCTGATCCAGCACTCGGCCGGCAGCGGCAAGAGCAATTCGATTGCCTGGCTTGCACACCAGTTGATCGGCCTCGCCAAGAATGACAAGCCGATTTTCGATTCGATCATCGTCGTGACCGACCGTCGCATTCTCGACCAGCAGATTCGCGACACGATCAAGCAATTCGCCCAGGTTGGAGCCACCGTCGGCCATGCCGAGCATTCCGGCGACCTGCGCAAATTCATCGCCAGTGGCAAGAAAATCATCATCTCCACGGTGCAGAAATTTCCCTTCATCCTGGACGAAATCGGCAGCGAGCATCGGGGCCGCCATTTCGCAATTGTCATCGACGAAGCGCATTCCAGCCAGGGCGGCAAGATTTCGGTGGCGATCAACACGGCGTTGGGCGACGAGGGTGACACCGAGGATGCAATCAATGCGCTGATGGAGGCGAGAAAGATGCTTCCAAACGCCAGCTATTTTGCCTTTACGACCACGCCGAAAAACAAGACTCTGGAGATTTCTGGCGAGGCCTATGGGGACGGGGGCGAGGTCAAGCATCGCCCCTTCCATAGCTACACCATGAAGCAGGCCCTGCAGGAAGGCTTCATCCTCGACGTGCTCAAGTACTACACGCCGGTGAACAGCTACTACAAGCTGGTGAGAACCGCCGGGGGCGATCCGGAGTTCGATACCAAGCGGGCGAAGAAAAAGCTGCGGCACTATGTCGAGAGCCATGATCACGCGATCCGGCTCAAGGCGGAGATCATGGTCGATCACTTCCATGAGCAGGTAATCGCGCTCAACAAGATTGGCGGCCAGGCCCGTGCCATGGTTGTCTGCAGTGGCATTGAGCGTGCTGTGCAGTATTTCCGCGCTTTCCGCGCCTACCTCCAGGAACGGAAAAGCCCATACCAAGCCATCGTGGCGTTTTCCGGCGAGCACGATTTCGGTGGCGGCAAGGTGACGGAGGCCAGCCTGAACGGATTTCCGAGCAGTCAGATCGCCGACCGCATTCAGGATGACCCCTACCGCTTCCTGATCTGTGCCGACAAATTCCAGACCGGCTACGACGAGCCTCTGTTGCACACGATGTACGTAGACAAGCCGCTGTCGAGCATCAAGGCCGTGCAGACCTTGTCTCGGCTGAATCGCGCTCACCCCAAGAAGCACGACGTCTTCGTGCCGGATTTCCTGAATGATTCGGAGACGATTCAGGATGCATTCTCGACGTATTACCGAACGACGATCTTGAGTGATGCGACTGACCCGAACAAGCTGCATGATCTGAGGGCGACACTGGACGGTAGCCAGATCTATGCGCCCGAACACATTGAGCAACTCGTTCAGCTTTATCTCGGTGGCGCGGATCGCGACAAACTGGACCCCATCCTCGATGCCTGCGTTGCTACCTACAAGGAACACTTGGACGAAGACGGGCAGGTCGACTTCAAGGGAAAAGCCAAGGCTTTTGTCCGGACCTACTCATTCCTTGCGTCGATATTGCCGTATACCAATGCAGACTGGGAGAAGCTCTCGATCTTTCTGAGCTTCCTCATCCCCAAACTGCCTGCCCCCAAGGAAGAGGATCTGGCCAAGGGAATTCTGGAGGCGATCGACATGGACAGCTACCGTGTCGAGAAGCAGACAGTCCAGAAAATTCAATTGCCTGATACCAATACCAATGCAGAAATCGAACTTGTACCGGTGGGCGGAGGCGGCCACAAACCGGAACCCGAACTGGATCGGCTATCGAATATTCTCAAGACCTTCAATGACCAGTTTGGCAATGTCCCCTGGGCCGACGCCGATCGGGTGCATAAGCTCATCACCGAAGACATACCGTCCAGGGTGTCCGCGGACACGGCTTTCCAGAACGCCAGAATGAACTCGGACAAGCAGAACGCCCGCATCGAACACGACAAGGCTTTGGCCCGGGTGATCGTCAGCTTAATGAAGGACGATACCGAACTGTTCAAGCAGTTCAGCGATAACGAGTCGTTCAGTCGATGGCTAACGGATTCCGTCTTCGATTTGACCTATGGGTGAGTTGCATTCGGGAGCGCTTGGGCACCCTCGCAGCGCCATCGACCTTCATCGGTTGCGGAGCGCTTGGTAGGATGCATTGGTGTGGCCTTGCACCGGATTGGATATAATGAAGCCCTATGTCCGCGTTTCTCCCATCCTCTGCGGCTCTCTATCGTTGGCGCTGGCGAAAGCCTGCCGCCTGACTGACCTATTGCGCCCGAATGGGCGCGCGAGACTCCCCACCCGCGTGTGACCCTGGCTTGTCCAGTGAACAAAAAAGCGGGTATCAAAGCGGGTATCGAAATGAGGGTTGTGACTAGTGACCCAATAAAATCAATAGGATACATAGAATATGCTGCTGATGATCGACAACTACGACAGCTTCACCTACAACTTGGTGCAGTATTTCGGCGAGCTGGGTGCGGACGTGAAAGTGTTTCGCAATGACGAGATCACGCTCGAACAGCTTGCGCTGATGCAGCCGGATCACCTGGTGATTTCGCCGGGGCCGTGTTCGCCGGCCGAGGCGGGCATATCGGTACCGGCCATTCATGCATTCGCGGGCAAGATCCCGGTGCTTGGCGTGTGCCTTGGCCACCAGAGCATCGGTGCCGCCTTTGGCGGCAAGGTCGTGCACGCACGCACGCTGATGCATGGCAAGACGTCGGCGGTGCATCACAAGAACGAGGGGGTTTTTCGCTCCCTGCCCAATCCGCTGACCTGCACGCGCTATCACTCGCTCGCGATCGAGCGTGACAGCCTGCCCGACTGCCTGGACATCACCGCGTGGACCGACGATGGCGAGATCATGGGCGTGCGTCACCGCAGCCTGGCGGTCGAGGGGGTGCAGTTTCACCCCGAATCGATCCTGACCGAGCATGGCCACGACCTGCTGCGCAACTTTCTCGAATCCACTCAATGCCCGAGGGCTTCCCAATGACCATCACCGCGCAGGAAGCGCTACAACGCGCCATCGATCACCGCGAGATCTTCTTCGACGAGATGTTGTCGCTCATGCGCCAGATCATGGCGGGTGAGATCACGCCGGTGATGAGCGCCGCCATTCTCACCGGCCTGCGGGTCAAGAAGGAGACGATCGGCGAAATCGCCGCCGCCGCCACGGTGATGCGCGAGCTGTCGCTGCGCGTCGAGGTCAAACCGCCGCACGACCACTTTCTGGACGTGGTCGGCACCGGTGGCGATGGTGCGCATACCTTCAACATCTCGACCGCGACCATTTTCGTCGCCGCCGCCGCGGGGGCGCGGGTTGCGAAACATGGCAACCGCAGCGTGTCGTCGAAGAGCGGCAGCGCGGACGTCCTCGAGGCACTCGGCGTGAATCTGGCGCTCACGCCCGATCAGGTCGCCGAGTGCATCGAGGAGACCGGCATCGGCTTCATGTTCGCGCCCAACCACCACAGCGCGATGAAGAACGTGGCCCCGGTGCGGCGCGAGATGGGCGTTCGGACGATCTTCAACATCCTGGGGCCGCTCACCAATCCGGCGGGCGCGCCGAATACGCTGATGGGCGTGTTCCACCCCGACCTGGTGGGGATCCAGGCGCGGGTCATGGAGCGCCTCGGCGCAAATCATGTGCTGGTGGTATACGGGCTCGACGGCATGGACGAAGTCAGCCTCGGGGCGGCGACGATGGTCGGCGAGCTCAAGGACGGCAAGGTGCGCGAATACACCATCCACCCCGAGGATTTCGACCTGGCGATGGCCGGCACGCGCAACCTGCGGGTCGAGAACGTCGAGGAATCCAAGGCCACCCTGCTCGGGGCGCTCGAGGACATGCCGGGACCTGCGCGCGAGATCGTCATCCTGAACGCCGGCGTCGCGCTCTACACCGCCAACCTGGTCGATTCGATCGGTTCCGGCGTGGTGCGTGCGCGCGAGATCGTTGCCAGCGGCGCCGCGCGGGCGAAGCTGGACACGTTCGTCCGTTTCACCCGCAAGTTTGCGTGAAGTCAAGCTGCGATGAGCGACATCCTCAACCGAATTCTCGCGGTCAAGCGCGACGAGGTCGCCGTCGGCCAGGTGCGCAGGCCCCTGTCGGCACTGGCGATCGAAGCGCGCCAACAACCGGCGCCGCGCGATTTCGTCGGTGCCATTCGGGCCAGGACCGATGCCGGCAAGTCAGCGGTGATCGCCGAAATCAAGAAGGCCAGCCCATCCAAGGGCGTGATCCGGGCCGATTTCCGCCCCGCCGACATCGCCCGCTCGTATGAAGCGGGTGGGGCGGCCTGCCTGTCGGTGCTGACCGACCGCGACTTTTTCCAGGGCGACCCGGACTACCTGCGCGCCGCGCGCGAGGCCTGCGGCTTGCCGGTGCTGCGCAAGGACTTTCTGGTCTCGCCGTGGCAGGTGTTCGAAGCGCGGGCGATGGGGGCCGACGCCATTTTGCTGATCGCGGCCGCGCTCGATTTCGTGACCATGCGCGACATGGAGGCCATGGCGGTTTCGATGGGCATGGGCGTGTTGATCGAAGTTCACGATGCGGCCGAACTCGAACTCGCGCTGCGACTCGAAACGCCGCTCATCGGCATCAACAACCGCAACCTCCGCACGTTCGATGTCAGTCTCCAGACCACGCTGGATCTGCTCGAACGCATCCCGGCCGACCGCATCGTGGTGACCGAGTCGGGCATACTCGCGCCCGCCGACGTCGCCCTGATGCGTGGGCACGGGGTGAGTGCCTTCCTGGTCGGCGAAGCGTTCATGCGTGTGGACGAGCCAGGCGAGGGTTTGCGCGCGCTGTTCGGATGATGGCCAGAAAACCACAAAGGCGGCGGGTGCGTCGAACTGGCGCGCCTGCCGCGAGAGAACCGCAGTAAATGACCGATACACCTCCCCCGGAGCTGCGGCCGAAGCGTCGCTGGCCCGCCGCGCTGCGCTGGATCGCGGGCATCCTGTTGTTTTTGGTGCTGCTGCTGTTCGGCCTGACCGCATGGGTTTTCACCACCGAAGCCGGCCTGCGCGGCGCGACGGCGCTCGTCAACCGCTTCGCCGCAGGACAGGTGAGGCTCGAAGCGCCGTCCGGGCGCCTGTCGGCGGCTTTCGGCTTCGAACAGGTGTCGTTGCGCCTGCCCGACCTGCGCGCGGAGATCGACAAGCTGTCGCTCCACTGGCAGCCGCTCGCGCTCGCATCGCGCCGGGTCGAAGTGGTGGCCTTGAAGGCCGACAAGCTGACCCTCGCCACCCGCCCGTCCGACCAGCCACCGACGCCACCGCAGATGCCCGGCGTGATCCGCTTGCCGGTCGCGCTCGAGATCGGCGAACTGGCGGTGGCGCGCTTCGAGCTCCACGACTGGACGAGCGATGGCGAGCACGCCGCGGACGCCCGGCCCGAGCCGGGCTTCGTCGTCACGGACATTGGTTTGTCGCTCGCGAGCGACGGGGCAAAGCACCACATCAGAGCCTTGAAGGCGGGCCTGCCGTTCGGCGAGTTCGACGTCAGTGGGTTGGTCGACTCCGCGACCGAAGCCTTTCCGTTGACCCTCGAGAGTGGCTTGCGGGGCGCGCACGCCGGGCACGATTTCGACCTGCGAGCGAAGCTCGGCGGCGACTTGCGCCAGCTCCGGGTCGACGTCGATGCGAGCGGTGCCGGCCTCGCCGGCCAGGCCGAACTGCATGCAGCGCCGTTCGAGCAGAATCCGGTGCGGCAACTGATCGTCGATCTCGGTGAGATCGATCCCGCCGCGTTCGCACCCGGAGCGCCGGGTGGCGCGTTGACGGTCCATGCCGACCTGCGGGGCGACGCCGCGCAAGCGCTCGCGCTGAACGGCACCCTGCGCATCGACAACCGGCTGCCGGGGCCGCTCGACGAAGGCGGCATTCCGCTGGTGTCGATCGCCGCCACGATCGGACTGGCGCCCACCGCGGTCGGCGTGTCCGACCTCGAAGTGGTGCTGCCCGGTGACGGGCGGCTGAGCGGTTCGGCCGACTGGAGCGCCGACGCGACCCAGGCCACCCTGGGGCGTGTGACTGCGGCGTTGGCGTTGACGGGGGTGAATACCCGCCGGATTCAAACGACCTTGCCCGACGCGGTGATTACCGGGCGCATCGATGCCGAGGGTGACCAGGCGGCGCAGACCGGCAAGCTCGATCTGCGGATCGGCGACGCCGGGATCACGGCCGAGGGCCGCTTCGCCGTTGCCGACGCTGCCGCGCCGACACCGCTGCCGGCGCGCTTCGAGGCAAGCGGGGCGTTGTCGGCGCTCGATCCGTCGGCCTTCGTGCCGGGTGCGCCGGCGGCGTCGCTGAATCTTTCGTTCAAAGCCCAGGGCGAGCTTGCCGAGGAGCCGGCAGTCGCGCTCGACTGGACCTTCGCGCCAAGCCGGCTCGAAAACCTGGCGCTGGGTGGGCGCGGACGGCTCGCGCTCGCCGGGGCGCGACTCGCCGATGCCGACGTCGCGCTGCAGGTGGCGGACAACAAGCTCACCGCGCGTGGCCGGTGGGGCGCGCCGGGCGACAGCCTGCACGTTGTGGTCGATGCCCCGGCGCTGGGCGCGATCGGTCACGGCTTGGGCGGCAAGGCCCGCGTCGAGGCGCGCCTGTCCGGCACGCTGAGCGAACCCGCGGGCGAGTTGAGCCTGAGCGGCGACAAACTGCGCCTGCCCGGCGGCCTTGGCATCGAACGCCTGAAGGGCGGGGGGCGCCTGGCGGCCGGATGGTCGGGCGCGATCGACCTGGATCTGAGCGTGGACGGGGTCGGGCCGCTGGCTCAGGCGGGCCAGGCGCCGGAAAACTGGCTGGACAAGGCCCGGCTGGTGATCGACGGCCAGCGTGACCGGCACACCATCAACCTGGATCTTGCGACGCCCGACGAAGACACGCTGACCCTGGCGCTGAAGGGGGCGCTGGACCCGGCCGGCGCGACACCGCACTGGAAGGGCAGTATCGAGTCGCTGTTGCTGGGAGGCCGCGCCACGGCCAGGCTGACCGCACCGGCGCCGCTGCGCGTTGCCCAGGACCGCGTCGAGCTCGGGGTTGCACGCTTCGATGCCGGCAACAGCGGCAAGATCAGTATCGAAGAGACGAGCTGGAGCCCCGCGGGGATCGTGGCGCGCGGTAGCGTGAGCGGTGTGGTCCTGGATCTGGTTCCACGCGACACGCCGCGGAGCCGCGAGCAGCGCGATCCGTTGACGATGGGCGCGGAATGGGATGTTCGCCTCGCCCGAACCGCGAACGGGCGGGCGCGGGTGTTTCGCGAGTCGGGGGATCTGCGCATCCCCGGCGAGTTCAGCACGCGTGTTGGCCTGGAGTCGTTCGAGACGCTGCTGACGCTGACCGACAACCGGGTCGATATGTCGGTCGGGGCGGCCGGCACCGAGTTCGGCGAGCTGAAGGCGTCGCTCACCGGGATGCTGGAGCGGGTTGCAGGCACGCAGTGGCGGGTGGATCCCGCCGCGCCGCTGAATGGGCGCCTGAACCTGAACATGCCGTCGATCGGCTGGCTGTCGCGCCTGATCCAGGCCGATGTCGAACTGGGAGGAGCCGTGTCGGCCGATTTCGCGCTTTCCGGGACGGCGGCGCAGCCGGTACCGTCGGGGCGGCTCGCGGGTACCGGCCTGTCGGTCGTGCTTCTTGATCATGGTGTCAGCCTGTCGGGCGGCGAGTTGCTCGCCGAGTTCGACCCCGATCGTTTGCGGCTGACCCGCCTGGAGTTCGTCTCGCCCAACACCGTCCAGCCCGCCGACCGGCGGGTGCCGGTCGCCGACCTGACCGCCACGCCGGGACGTTTGCTGGCATCCGGCGGGATCGAGTTGAAGAGCGGCGCGGGCGACTTCACCTTCAATGCCGATCGCCTGCCGGTGCTGCAACGCCCCGACCGCTGGATGATCCTGTCGGGCCAGGGCAGCGCGACCAGCACCTGGTCGTCGCTCGATCTGAATGCCCGGTTCGCGGTCGACAGCGCCTTCGTCGAACTGAGCGACACCCCGGCTCCCAGTCTTTCGGATGATGTCGTCATCGCCCGGCCGCGCGAGGCGGAACCCGCTGGCGGACTCCAGGTGACCGCCGACGTGCGGGTGTCGCTGGGGGACAAGCTCTTCCTGTCGGGCTTCGGGCTCGATACCCGCCTGAACGGAGATTTGCGGCTGCGCATGCGCCCCGGCGAGCCGTTGAACGCGACCGGGTCGGTGTCGACCGAAGGCGGGGTGTTCGAGGGTTATGGGCAGAACCTCACCATCACCCGCGGCCTGATCAACTTCCAGGGGCCGATCGACAATCCGGGGCTCAACATCGTTGCGCTGCGGCTGGGCCTGGCGGTGGAGGCCGGTGTTTCGGTCACCGGTACGGCGCGCCGGCCGCTGATCCGGCTGGTATCCGAGCCCAACGTTCCCGACGCCGAGAAGCTCTCGTGGATCGTGCTCGGGCGCCCGCCCGACAGCGGTTCGGGGGGCGACATGGCGCTGCTGCTGCCGGCCGCACAGGCCTTGCTCGGGGAGGACGGAATCCCGGCCCAGCTTTCGCGCAGCCTCGGCTTCGACGAGTTCGGCATCGGCCAGGGGGAGCTCGGCAGCGTCAACCGTACGCCGACCAGCCGGGTGGTGGGGGGCGGGGCGAACGTATCGGGCGGAGGTGGGGGGCAGGTGCTGCGGCTGGGCAAGCGCCTGACGTCCGACGTGATGCTCTCGTTCGAGCAAAGCCTCGGCGGGGCCGAGAGTCTAATCAAACTCACCTATCAGCTCGGCCGGCATTTGTCGTGGGTGTTGCGCAGCGGCTCCGAGAACTCGAGTGATATTTATTACACGATCTCTTTCAGATAGTCGGGAATGGTACGGACCCGGTTCGGGTCTACGCCGAGTGAATAGACGAGGAGTAGCTGCATGACGAGCTTGGAAAGGGGTGTCCATCGCGAGACCGCAATTCTCGGCGGGGGCTGTTTCTGGTGCACCGAGGCCGTGTTCAAGGATGTGGCCGGGGTGCTCTCGGTCGAGCCCGGATACATGGGGGGCAAGACCGAGGCGCCAAGCTATCGCGAGGTCTGCGACGGGGGGACTGGACATGTCGAGGTGATCCGGGTCGAGTTCGATCCGGCGGTGACGGACTTTCGGGCGTTGCTGGAGATCTTCTTCGTGATTCACGACCCGACGACGCTCAACCGGCAGGGCAACGACATCGGCACCCAGTACCGTTCGGTGATCTTCACCACCACCGACCAGCAACTGCACGACGCGCTGGCGCTGATCGAGGAGATGGGCGAGCAGCGCGTGTTTCCTTCCGCGATCGTCACCAAGGTCGAGCGCGCGGCCACATTCTGGCCGGCCGAAGACTACCATCGCGATTACTACACCAAGAACTCGGATCAACCCTACTGCCAGTACGTGGTTGCGCCCAAGGTATCCAAGTTTCGCGAAAAGTTTTCCAGCCGGCGCAAGCGCGGCGGATGATTCAGGCGGCCGTCTACGCGGCCGGATGTTTGACAGTTCTATTGACTCAGGAGAGTGTGCATGGCGCAGACCACCACGGCCAACGGATTGATCATCGACGAGCTCGAGCAGGGAACCGGGGCGAGCGCGGTAAAGGGCAAAACGGTTTCGGTGCATTACACCGGCTGGCTTACCGATGGACGCAAGTTCGATTCAAGCAAGGATCGCAATGATCCGTTCAGTTTTCCGCTCGGTGCCGGGCATGTGATACGCGGCTGGGACGAAGGTGTCCAGGGTATGCAGGAAGGCGGCCGGCGCAAGCTCACCATTCCGCCGGAGCTGGGATACGGCGCGCGTGGTGCCGGCGGGGTGATTCCGCCGAACGCGACACTGGTGTTTGAAGTCGAGCTGCTGAAGGTGCTTTGAGAGGCCGAACGGCCTGGGCGCAGACCCAAGAACATAGCACCACCACCGTGGCCATTCGGATGAACGCCGGATGGCCTTCGTGTATTCGGGGAGGGGACATGAAACTCGATCAGGCTCAAAGACAAATACTCACGCTGCTGCAAAAGGATTCGACCCTCAGCACCCAGCACATCGCCGACAAGGTGGGCCTGTCGCCATCGCCGTGCTGGCGGCGGGTGCGCGAACTCGAGGAGATCGGCCTGATCCGGGGCTACGTGGCCCTGCTCGACCGCCACCGGCTCGGTTTGTCGACCTGTGTCTGGGTCAGGGTCAAGCTCAAGAAGCATTCGACCGAGGTCATAGACCGGTTCGAAACCGTCGTGAAGAGTTGCGACGAGGTCGTCGAATGCTACGAGCTGCTGGGTGAGACCGATTGCCTGCTGAAGCTTTACCTGCCGAGCCTGGAGGCCTTTTCGGCGTTCATGCACAACTTCCTGCTCAAGATCCCGGAAGTGGACGTCACCCACTCCAGCGTGGCGCTGCGCGAGATCAAGAACGAGACGGCCCTGCCGCTCTGACGAAAACCTGCAGCGGGCTTCGCCACGGTCAAGGTGGCCTGTGTCCATGGGCATCGACCGTCAGCAAGAATGCAGCCAGGATCGGGGATTGGTCTTCCTTCCGATAGATGCAACTCAGATCGACGTTCATGTTCGGTGGCGCGTCCGTGAATCGGCGATAGACGACACCGGGAAACTGGAGCGTGGTCGCCGACTCGGGCACCAAGCAAACCCCGAATCCGCTGGCGACCAGCGCGACGCCGGTGACCGCGTCGCCGACTTCCTGCGAGATCACTGGCTGAAAGCCGCTCTCGGTGCATAGTCCGATCACCTTGTCGATGAAGCTTGGGCGGGCGCCGGTCGGAAAGAGAATCATCGGGTGAGTCCGGAGATCCGCGAAACGGAGGTGCGCCTTGTGCGTCAGCACATGCTCCTTCGGTAGTGCGAGCAGCAACTCCTCGGTTGCGACGGGCTTGATCTCGATGTCGTCCAGCGGCACCAGCATGCGGTTGAAGCCGACCGAGATCCGTTTCTGACGCAGCGCTTCGATCTGTTCCGCCTTGGTCATCGTATGGAGAACGACCTTGACGTCCGGATGGGCGTTGCGGAAGTTCAGCAGCAGTTTGGGGATGACATCCAGGATGGCGGATCCGAAGATCGCGACATCGAGCCGCCCGAGCTTCCCCTGACCGGCCCTTTGCGTGCGTTCGGTGGCCTGTTCTACCAGCGCCCGGATGTTGCGCGCCTCTGCGAGGAACAACTCCCCCGCCTGGGTGAGTTCCATGCCCCTCGGCGTACGGATGAACAAGGTGACGCCCAGTTCCTCCTCGAGCTGCTGGATCTGGCGGGTCAGCGGGGGCTGGGATATGTGCAGCCGCGCCGCCGCCCGTCCGATGTTCTCTTCTTCGGCTACCGTGACGAAATAGCGCAGGTGTCTCAAATCCACGGCTAGGCCTCTCACTTCGGGTCAGGGACGGTGTTTGCGCGAAATCATACCTAATAAGTATCGAGATGGGAAAATAATGGTATTGGACGGTAATCCTCTAGCCCGATAACTTCCGTATCACTCCACGGCGTTGAAGGCGAGGCCTTCACGCCGGTCTGGAAAAAATGACGAAGAACATATCGAGGATGAGGGGGAGAAGATGAATAGGCGTCCTTGCAGGAAACATGCGCGGGTATCGGCCGGGCCGCGCGGCAACCGTTTCGCGGCGACCTTCGCCGCGGCCACCGCCTTGCTGGCCAGTGGCGGAGCGGCCGCCTTCCAGATCGACACCGGCAATCCCGACGTGCGCATGTCGTGGGACAACACGGTCAAGTACAGCGCCGGCTGGCGGGTGCGCAGCGTCGATGCGCAAGTCGCGGACAACTCGATCGGTCCCCAGGCCAACACCAATGACGGCAACCTGAATTTCGATCGCGGGTTGATTTCGAACCGCCTCGATCTGCTCTCGGAGTTCGATGTCAGGTACAAACGCGACTTCGGATTCCGGATGAGCGGGGCGGTGTGGTACGACCAGGTCTACAACGAGTCGAACGACAACCCCGGGGCGCTGGGCGGGGCGCTGGTGAACTCGCGTTCGGTGGCATACAACCGGTTCACCGGCAAGACCCGGGATCTGCACGGGCGCAAGGCCGAGTTCCTGGACGTATTCGCCTATGGGTCGATGTCCCCCGGCGACATGAACCTCAACCTGAAGGCGGGACGCTTCACCCAGCTCTATGGCGAGAGCCTGTTCTTCGGCAGCAACGGCATCGCCGGCGCCCAGACCCCGCTCGACCTGTCGCGCGCGCTGTCGGTGCCGAACTCGCAGTTCAAGGAGGTGGCGCGCCCGGTGGGCCAGGTTTCGGCGCAGTTGCAGATCAATCCGGATGTGACCGTGGGCGCCTATTACCAGGCCGAATGGCGCAAGTCGCGCCTGCCTGCCGCGGGCAGCTATTTCAGCTTCGCGGACTTCGTCGATGCCGGCGGTGAGTCCCTGATTCTTGGCCCGGGGGCCGCGGTGCTGCGGGGTGCGGACATCGAAGCCGGGGACTCCGGCCAGGGCGGCGCGCAGATCCGGTTCAAGTCGGGCAACGCCGAGTACGGTTTCTACGCGGCGCGCTACCACGACAAGATGCCGCAGTTCTATGTGCGCCCGGGCGTGAATGTGAAGCCGGGCGGCATCGGGGACTACGTGCAGGTCTTCGGCGAGAACATCGTGACGGTCGGCACCAGCGTCAGCACCCTGGTGGGCGAGACCAACGTCGCGGGCGAATTGTCGTTCCGCGACAACATGCCGCTCGTCGCGAGCGGCAATACCGTGATCCTGCCCGGCAATACGACCGCGGATGGCGACGATCTGGCCGCGTTCCCGAAGGGGCGGACGATGCATCTCAACCTGTCGGCGATCAGCGTTCTCGGGGCCGGCGCATTCTGGGATGGCGCCTCGTTCATCGGCGAGTTCGCCTACAACCGCAGGCTGTCGGTGACCGACAACCGGGACCAGCTAGACCCCCATGCCACGCGCGATGCGAGTGCGCTCCAGTTCGTCTTCACACCCGAATACTTTCAGGTGACGCCGGGCCTGGACCTCCAGGTGCCGATCGGCGTCAGCTACGGGCTGGCCGGCCGCTCGTCGGTCAACGGCGCGCTGTTCCCGTCCGAAGAGGGCGGCAGCTTCAGCATCGGGGTGAAGGCCGATTACCAGCGCACCTGGCAGGCGGGGCTGAATTTCACCCACTACTTCGGCTCCGCCGGTTCGGTGATCCGCTACGGCACCGAGGTTCCCGAGCTTTCATATCAAAACTTCCATGGCGACCGCGATTTCATCTCGCTGTCGATCCAGCGCACTTTCTAATCAGAACAGACGATCGAACGATCCGGGAGACGAACGATGACCAAGCACAAGATTGTTTTCATGGCATTGCTAGCGGGCCTGGCGGGCCATCACGCCGGCTGGGCGGCGGTGACGGCGGAGGAGGCGGGTGCGCTCGCAGTTACGCTGACCCCGCTGGGGGCCGAACGGGCTGGCAACGCCGACGGCAGCATTCCCGCCTGGGACGGCGGCATGACCGGGCCCGTGGCCGGCAAGGCGCTTGGCGACATCCCGACCGAGCTTTTCAGCGACGACAAGCCTCTGTTCCAGGTCAGCGCGGCGAACATGGCCGAATACACCGCGTTGCTGTCGGATGGCACCCAGGCTTTGCTGCGTAAGTTCCCCGAAACCTTTCGTCTCGATGTCTTCCCTACCCGCCGAACCGCCGCCGCTTCGCAACGTGTATACGACAACACGGCCACCAACGCGATCCGCTGTCAGACCAAGGATGGCGGTTATTCGATCGAAGGCTGCATCGGCGGCACGCCCTTCCCGATTCCGCAGAACGGCGTCGAGGTGATGTGGAACTTCCTGATGCGTGTCGAGGCGCCCTCGATCGAGTATCGCTTCAAGAACATCGTCGGCAATGCCGATGGCTCGCACACGCTCGCGACGCGCAACGAGATCGCCTTCCAGTATCCCCAATACTACGAGGACGCGACCGCCGAGAGCTGGTCTGGCGAGTACGCGATGTTCCGCTTCAATACCCTCGAGCCGCCCTTCAAGGCCGGCGAATCGCTGGTGATCCGCGACAGCATCCATCAGAAAAATGCGCGCCAGGCCTGGCAGTATCTGGTCGGCCAGCGGCGTGTGCGGCGCGCGCCGACGGTATCGTATGACACGCCCGATTTCGTCGCTTCAGGCGCGAACTACTTCGACGAAGTGCAAGGCTTCTTCGGCGCCCTCGACCGCTACGAATGGACGCTGGTGGGCAAGCAGGAAATGCTGATCCCGTACAACAACAACGGGTTCGTGGGTGCGCCGCTCGAGGATGCGATCGCCAGGAATCATCTCAATCCCGATCTGGTGCGCTGGGAGAAGCACCGCGTATGGGTCGTGGAGGCCAATGTGGCGGCCGGCAAGCGCCACGCGGTGCCCAAGCGCCGCTACTACATCGATGAGGATACCTGGCTGATCGCGCTGGTCGATGGATTCGATGCGGAGGGCAAGCTGTGGCGCACGACGCAGGTCACGCCCTTCGTCGTGCCGACGATTCCGGCCACGCTGATCAAGACGGCGACCGTGTTCAACCTCCAGGCCGGCACCATGAGCGTGATCCAGGCGCTGAACGGGGAGGACTTCCGGGCCGTGCCGCGCAAGCCCGAGACCTACTTCACCGGTGACGCGGTCGCGGCGGAATCGTCACGCTGAATCCGCCCGTGTTTCCGGCCGCGCACCCGACTGCCGGCGGGGGCGCGCCCCGTTGGCGGGTGATTGCCCACCGCTGTTCATGATGCGCCTGACCCCCAGTGCCGGTTCGATCGGTACTGCGGCGGTCGAGGCGGACGCGAGATCTCAAGATGCTTTTCTACATTTCCGGGCGTTTGCGGCCTTCCCTGGCCGCGATCCTGCTCGTTCTTTCGGTCTCGGCCGGGCCGGCCTGTGCGGCCCGGGGCGCCGCCGTGCCGGACCTCCTGGACTTGCCTGCGCGTGCCGATGCACGTGCCCACGGCGCCCTGCAACTGGCGGTCGCCCGCGCCGGAGAGCGGCTCGTCGCGGTGGGTGTATACGGTGCCGTGCTGTTGTCGGACGACGCCGGCAAGTCGTGGCGCCAGGCCGCCGGCGTCCCGGTGAGCGTGGCGCTGACCGATGTCTCCTTCGCATCTGCCGAGCGCGGCTGGGCGGTCGGACATGGCGGCGTGGTCCTGCACTCCGCCGATGCGGGCGAGCACTGGGCGCGCCAGCTCGATGGCCGCGACACGGCCCGGATCGTGCTCGACGCCGCGCGTGCGCGCCTCGCCGCCGGTGACCCGGCGGCGGCGCGGGAAGTACGCGACGCCGAACGGCTGGTCGAGGAAGGGCCGGACAAGCCCTTGCTGGGCGTGAGCTTCGTCGATGCGCAACGGGGCTATGTGGTCGGTGCGTATGGTCTGGCGCTGATGACCGAGGATGGCGGGCAGCGCTGGCAGTCGCTGGTCGGGCGGATTCCCAACCCGCGTGGCAAGCATCTCTACCAGATCCGGGCCGTGGGGCGCGAGATCCTGATCGCCGGCGAACAGGGGGCGCTGTTCCGCTCGGTCGATGGCGGCGAGACCTTTGCCGAAGTTCCGACGCCGTATGCGGGCACCTTCTTCGGCGCGCTCGCGCTCGACGGTGACACCCTGCTGGCCTACGGCTTGCGCGGCAATGTCTGGCGCAGCGGCGATGGCGGGCAGAGCTGGTCGCAGGTCGATACCGGCCAGGCGGTCACGATCTCGAGCGGCCTGCGGCTTGCCGACGGTTCGCTGGTTTTGGCCGACGAGAGCGGACGGCTGCTGCGCAGTACCGATGCCGGCCGTAGCTTTGGCGCGCTGTCCGCGCATGCGGCGGCGGGGTCCGCCGGCCTCGTGCAGGCCGCCGATGGCGCCCTGATACTGTCCGGTGCGCGTGGCCTGGTCCGCGTCGAGCCGGCTCAACTTGCCTCGGAGCCCGCGCGATGAATCATGCCCATGCCTTGCCGGCCGATATGGTCATCGGCGACCTGACGGATTTCGATCCACAGTCGGGGTCGCTGGCCGAAAGACTGTTGTTCAACAACCGCCTGGCGATCGTCGCGCTGTGCCTGCTGGTCACCCTGGTGCTGGGCTACCAGACGCTCGGGCTCCGGTTCAACGCAGCGTTCGAGAAGATGATTCCGACCGGCCATCCATACATCGTGAATTTCCTCGAGCATCGCAGCCAGCTCGCCGGCATGGGCAACAGCTTGCGCATTGCGGTCGAGGCGGTCGAGGGCGATATTTTCGATGCTGCCTATCTCGACACCGTGCGCAAGCTCGGCGACGAGCTGTTCCTGATGCCCGGGGTCGACCGGCCTTACATGAAGTCGCTGTGGGCGCCGGCGGTGCGCTGGACCGGGGTGACCGAAGACGGGCTCGACGGCGGACCGGTGATCCCCGACGACTATGACGGTTCGGCCGAGAGCCTCGAACGGGTCCGGCTGAATGTCGAGCGATCGGGCGAGATCGGCCAGCTCGTCGCGGCGAACTTCCGCTCGAGCATCCTGCTGGTGCCGCTGCAGGACCGGATTGCCGAGACCGGCGAGCGTATCGACTATCACACCCTGTCGCTGCGGATCGAGGAATTGCGCGCGAAATACGCCTCCGACGGGATCCGGATCTATGTGACCGGCTTTGCGAAGGTGGTCGGCGACCTGATCGACGGCCTCCAGCAGGTGATGATGTTCTTCGCCGTGGCGATCGCGATCTGTACCGGAGTGTTGTTCTGGTACACCCGCTGTCTGCGCAGCACCCTGCTGGTGGTGCTGTGCTCGCTGGTGGCGGTGGTGTGGCTGCTGGGTCTCCTGCCGCTGCTCGGCTACGAACTGGACCCGTATTCGGTGCTGGTGCCCTTCCTGGTGTTCGCGATCGGGATGAGCCACGGCGCGCAGAAGATGAACGGGATCATGCAGGACATCGGCCGCGGTACGCACAAGCTGGTGGCCGCGCGGTACACCTTCCGTCGCCTGTTCCTCGCCGGGCTGACCGCGCTGCTGGCCGACGCGGTCGGTTTCGCGGTGCTGATGGTGATCGATATCCAGGTGATCCAGGACCTGGCGGTGACCGCCAGCATCGGCGTGGCCGGGCTGATCTTCACCAACCTGGTGTTGCTGCCGATCCTGTTGTCCTATACCGGGGTGAGCCCGGTGGCGGCGCAACGCAGCCTCAGGGCGGAGCTGATGGAGGCGGCCGACACAGCGCATGCCAAGCACCCGTTCTGGGCCTTCCTCGATCTCTTCACCCGGCGCAAGTGGGCCAGCGTGGCGGTGGCGGCCGGGTTGGCGATGGGCGCGGTGGGGCTGGCGGTGAGTTTTCAGCTCAAGATCGGCGATACCGACCCCGGCGCGCCCGAACTGCGGCCCGACTCGCGCTACAACCGCGACAATGCCTTCATGGGCGCCAATTTCGCGGCGAGCAGCGATGTTTACATAGTCATGGTGAAGACGCCCCAGTATGCCTGCGGGCAATACGACACTTTGATGGCGGTCGATGCGCTGGAGCGCGAACTGCGCCGGCTGCCCGGAGTCGAGGGCACGAGCTCGCTCGCCGGCTTGGCCAAGGTGGCGAACGCGGGCATGAACGAGGGCAGCCTGAAGTGGTTCGAGATCCCGCGTTCGCAGGACATGCTCAACGCCATCATCACCCGCGCGCCGCGCGAGATGTTCAACCAGGACTGCGACCTTCTCACCGTCTATGCCTACCTGAAGGACCACAAGGCGGACACCCTCACCAGCGTCGTCGACACGGTCGAGGCGTTTGCGGCGCAGTACGGCTCGGGCGAGCTGCGCTTCTTCAACGCGGCCGGCAATGCCGGCATCGAGGCCGCGACCAACATCGTGGTGAGAAAGGCCAATGTGCAGATGCTGTTCCTGGTGTACGCGGCGGTGATCGTGCTCGCCTTCATCACCTTTCGCTCATGGCGGGCGGTGGTGTGCGCGGTGCTGCCGCTGATGCTCACGTCGGTGCTGTGCGAGGCGTTGATGGTGTGGCTGAACATCGGGGTGAAGGTGGCGACCCTGCCGGTGATCGCACTGGGCGTGGGCATCGGGGTGGACTATGCGCTGTATGTGATGACCGTGACCCTCGCCGGCCTCAGGACCGGCCTGAGCCTGTCGGAGGCGTACTACAAGGCCCTGATCTTCACCGGCAAGGTCGTGGTGCTGACTGGGATCACGCTGGGCATCGCGGTGGCGACCTGGGTCTGGTCGCCGATCAAGTTCCAGGCTGACATGGGAGTCCTGCTGGCGTTCATGTTCATCTGGAACATGCTCGGTGCGCTGATCCTGTTGCCGGCGCTCGGGCATTTCCTGCTGCGGCCGACGAAAGCGGTCGTGGTCTGATCGACGGAGACAAGACATGTATGCTCATTTGCTGGTGCCGCTCGATGGTTCCGAGCTGGCTTCGAACCTGCTGACGCAAGCGGTGGACTTTGCCCATTCGATCGGCGCGCGGATCACCTTCTTCACCGCCCGCGAAGACGTCGGTGGCTCCGGAGACGGCGCGCTGCTGCGCACCCTCGCGCCGGACGCGTTCGCTGAGATCGCTGCCGGCGAGGCCAGCGCGATCCTGGCCAAGGCGCTGGCCGCGGCCGGTGCGGTCGGACTGGTGTGCGAGGGCGTGGTCCGCACCGGCGTGCGGCCCTACGCGCTGATCCTGGAGGTGGCGGCCGAGCGCAAGTGCGACCTGATCTTCATGGCGTCGCACGGCCGCCGCGGGCTGAAGGCGATGGTGTTGGGCTCGCAGACGCAGAAGGTGCTGGCGCACAGCACGCTACCGGTGCTGGTCGCGAGCGTCGAGAGCAACATGGCGTGCTCGGCGGCTGAGTCCGCGATTGCCATCATCAAGGACGAGCACCACGCGATCGCCGCGGTGACCAACGGGCTGCGCCGCCTGGCGGCGGAACTGCGCCAGGGCGCCACCGCGCCGGATCTCGACTTTCTCGCGTCGATGATCCACTACATCCGCGCCTTTCCCGAGGCGCAGCATCACCCCAAAGAGGAGCAATATCTCTTCAACCTCCTCGCGCGCCGCACCGGCGAGGCCGACGAACTGATCGCGACGCTCGAGCAGCAGCACCGCGAGGGCGCGCAGGCTATCGCCGAGATCGAGTCGCTGATCGCGAACGCGCGCCGGGGCGACGACTGTCTGGGCGCGCTCGGCGACGCGGTGGAGCGCTTCACCGATGGCCAGTGGCACCATCTCACCGCCGAGGAAAAGCTCATCCTGCCCGCGGCCAGGCGGCACCTCAGCGAGGAAGACTGGCGCGAGATCGACGCGGCCTTCAGGCAGAACGGCGACATCCGTGTCGGCGGCGAGCGTGACGAAGCGTTCAAGGCCTTGTTCGTGCGGCTGATGAATCTCGCCTCCTGACGGCTGTGGCCGAGTGGCAATTCCGAGCCGGGGGCGTTGCGTTTTTTTGGTTTTTCCCCGGCGCGGCTGGCTGGGCAGGGCTGAAGTAATATCTCGAAGAAGCTGCAATAACACCATAAACGAGCCCGGCGAGGCCCGGGGAGACAAGCGTGACCCAAGCTACACTGATCGAGCAGTTCAATTTGCGATCACGATTGCGTTTCAGCATCGATCGTGGGGAGATCTGGTTGGACGAAAACCGGATGCTGCTCCTGCACGCATGCGCGATGGGCGCATTGCGCCGTGAGCTGTTCGATTCCCTGGGCGCGGAACGCGCCCGTGGCCTGCTGATCCGCATGGGCTTCGCTTCGGGGCGGCAGGATGCCGAGCTTGCCAAGAAACTCTACGGTGCCGGCGATCCCTACGACGTGTTCAGAATCGGCCCGGAATTGCACGCCTTCGAGGGGTTGGTCAAGTCGGCGATCATCGAGGCCGATCTCGACTGGGAGCGGGGCATCTTCATCGGCGAGGTCGACTGGGAGAACTCCTGGGAGGCCGACTCCCACCTGCAGCATTTCGGTATCGGCGGCGACCCCGCCTGCTGGAGCCTGGTCGGCTACGCTTCCGGTTACGTCACCCAGTTCTTCAACCGCTTCATCGTGTTCCGCGAAACCCACTGTACCGCCAGGGGTGACGAAAAATGCCATGTCGTGGGCAAGCCGGCCGAGGCCTGGGGCGATGAGGCTTACCTGAACTACTTCAAGCCGGAAAACATCCAGGGGGAACTCGACGAGATGCGCGAGGAGATCTCGTTGCTGCGCAAGACCCTCGATGCATCCCGGTGCGGCGACGATCTGGTCGGCGCCTCGCCCGGTTTCAAGGGTGCGTTCGATCTCATCGGCAAGGCCGCAGCCAGCCCCATCACCGTGCTCCTGCTCGGCGAGACCGGTGTCGGCAAGGAGATGTTCGCGCGCTGGATCCATGAGCATGGCAACCGCTCGGGGCAGCCCTTCGTGGCGGTCAACTGCGCGGCGATTCCCCATGACCTGATCGAGTCCGAACTGTTCGGCGTCCAGAAGGGCGCCTATACCGGCGCCCAGGCGTCGCGTGCCGGGCGCTTCGAGCGCGCCCATGGCGGCACCCTGTTCCTCGACGAGATCGGCGATCTCTCGCCTGCCGCCCAGGTCAAACTGCTACGGGTGCTGCAGACCGGCGAAGTGGAACGCCTCGGCGACGACCAGACCCGCAAGATCGACGTTCGCGTGCTGGCCGCCACCAACGTGGACCTGCAGCAAGCCATCGCCGCCGGCCGCTTCCGCGCCGACCTTTACTATCGGCTCGCCACCTACCCGGTGGTGATCCCGCCGCTGCGCGAACGCCGCAGCGATGTCCCGCTGCTGGCCGCGGCGCTCATCGACAAGTACGAAGGCGTGTACCACAAGAAACTTCGGGGCATCAGCGACCGGGCCATGCAGGCGTTGATGGCCTACGCCTGGCCCGGCAACGTGCGCGAGCTGGAAAATCTGATCGAGCGCGGCGTGCTGCTGGCGCCCGGCGGCGGGCAGATCGAGCTCGATCATCTGTTCGTCGGCGGCGCGCCGGTAGCCGTCGCCGGTGCCGAAGTGGACAGGGCGGGCGTCGTCGGCAGTGAAGGCGACGCGAGCCGCGGCCGTTTGTGCGAAGCGATCCTGCAGGAGGGCTTCAATCTCGACCAGCATGAAGCTCGCTTGCTCGAATTGGCGGTGCAGCGGGCCGGCGGCAACCTGACCCATGCCGCGCGACTGCTGGGGATTACCCGGCGGCAACTGGCCTACCGGCTGAGGCACGGCGCAGTGCCCGCCGCCTGATCGGTTCGTCTCCTCCCCGCGCCCGCATGACCGTCCCCGACGGCTTGCGGGCTTTTTTTCGCCATCGCTTGCTGCACTGCAGCTTGACGCTTTCGTCAGGTGGATAGCGGCGCCGGACGAAAGCGTCATGCGCCCGCCGGGCCTGCTTGCCCCGGTAGTCAGAATTATCGATTTGAATCAATTGCTTGAGAAATTGGCACGGGATTTGCATTAGTAATGCTTAGCACGGCATCAGCAATACTGATTAAAAGCTGCCGGCTGACAAAAGCGTCGATACAAAAAAAGGGGGGAGGGTGGCATGCCACATACGGTCAGCATCGAAGGGGCAGCGGTCAGTTATGCCTGTTCGTCGCACGAGTCGGTGCTCGAAGGCATGCATCGGCTGGGTGTGCGCGGCATTCCCTGCGGCTGCCGCGGTGGCGGTTGCGGCGTATGCAAGGTCGAGATCGTGGCGGGTGAATTCCGTACCGGGGCGATGAGCCGCGACCACGTCAGCGAAGACGATCGGGCGAACCGCCGCCTCCTCGCCTGCCGGGTTTACCCCGTTAGCGACCTCTCCCTGAAAGTGATCGGCAAGTTGCAGAAATGCGTTTTCGGCGCGGCTTCCGCCCGCTGAGCCTGCGTTCGAATCGAATCTGAAAACAGGAGACAAAGATATGGCAATGACAGGAGTTCTTCGCCCGGGCCACGCCCAGGTGCGGGTGCTGGACCTGGAAGCAAGCGTCCGTTTCTACCGTGACGTGCTCGGCCTGGTCGAAACCGGCCGCGACGGCCAGGGGCGGGTTTATTTCAAGTGCTGGGACGAGCGCGACCACAACAGCTACGTGATTCGCCAGGCGGATACGGCCGGCATCGACTTCTTCGGTTTTCGCGTGCTGGATGCCGCCACGCTCGACAAGCTCGAGTCCGACCTGAATGCGTATGGCCTGAAGACCGAACGCATTCCCGCCGGCGAACTCCTGGCAACGGGCGAACGCGTGCGCTTCGAACTGCCGTCGGGCCACCTGATCGAGCTGTATGCGCAGAAGAAGGCGGTCGGCAACGGCATTCCCACGGTGAACCCCGCGCCGTGGTGCCGCGACAAGGAGCACGGCATCGGCCCTGTCCGGCTCGACCACGCGCTGCTGTACGGTCCGAACGTCGCCGAAGTGCAGAAGATCTTCACCGAGGTGCTGGGCTTCTACCTCGTCGAGCGCGTGCTGACGCCGGACGGCCAGGGCAATGCCGCGATCTGGCTGTCGTGCTCGCACAAGGTGCATGACATCGCCTTCGCCGAGTATCCCGAGAAGGGCAAGCTGCACCACTGTTCCTTCCTGATGGAAAGCTGGGAGCAGGTGCTGCGCGCCGGCGACATCATGTCGATGAACCGGGTGCCGGTCGATATCGGCCCTACCCGCCACGGCGTCACCCGCGGCTGCACCATCTACGCCTGGGACCCGTCGGGCAACCGCTTCGAGACCTTCATGGGCGGCTACCAGCCCTATCCCGATTTCGAGCCGCTGACCTGGACTTTCGACAACTTCGGCCAGGGCCTGGACTACCCGCAGCGCAAGCTGCACGAAACCTTCCTGACGGTCGTCAGTTGAGCTGGCGATGAGTGACGACCCGTTCCAGATCGATACCCGGCGGCGCTTCGTCCGCGTGTCCGGCCAGCGCGCCAATGGCTTCATCGAGTTCGAGTTCGCGATCGGCGAGCCGGAGATCTTCATCGAGATGATCCTGGGCTGCGACGCGTTCAAGGAGTTCTGCACCGCCAACGAGGTGGAGATGCTGCCGCCGCGCGACCCCGACGCGCCGCTGGGCGACTGGGACTGGCGCCTCGCCGACGCCACCCGCACACGGTTTCGCTAAACCGCACACGAGGAGAGACACACTATGCAAATCGACCTCCGCACGGTCGCCATCCAGCCGCAGCGCAACGCCTTCGACCACCTGGTCCGCCGCTTCGGCGATAAGCCGGCGTCGCGCTACCAGGAAGGCAGCTACGACATCCAGGCCGCCGAGAACCTGCACTACCGGCCGACCTGGGACCCGGAGCAGCAGCTCTACGATGCCGGCATCACCCGCATCGTCATGCGGGACTGGTACGCGTTGAAGGACCCGCGCCAGTTCTACTACAGCACCTACACCGTGACGCGCGCGCGCCAGCAGGACACGACCGAGGCCAACTTCGCCTTCGTCGAGTCGCGCGGCCTGGCCGACAGGCTGGCCCCCGAACTGCGCGAGGCCGTGCTGCGCCTGCTGGTGCCGCTGCGCCACGCGGCCTGGGGCGCCAACCAGAACAACACCTTCGTCTGCGGCTACGGCTTCGGCACCGCCTTCACGCAGCCCTGCATGTACCACGCGATGGACAACCTCGGCATCGCCCAGTACCTGTCCCGCCTGGGGCTGATGCTGGGCGACGTGGACGCGCTCGACGCCGGCAAGGCCGCCTGGCTCGACGGCCCCGCCTGGCAGCCGCTGCGGCGCTACGTCGAGGACTGCATGGTGGTGCGCGACCCGTTCGAGCTGTTCGTGGCGCAGAACGCCGCGCTCGACGGCTTGCTGTATCCGCTGGTCTACGAACGCATCGTCGATGGCGAGCTGTCGGCCAGGGGCGCGAGCGCGGTGGCGATGCTGACCCAGTTCATGGCCGAGTGGTTCGACGAGACGCGCAAGTGGATGGATGCGGTGCTCAAGACCGCGGCCGCCGAGTCCGACCACAACCGCGAGGTCCTGCAGGGCTGGATGGCGCACTGGAGCGACCGCGCCGCCGCTGCCCTGGTGCCGGTCGTTGAACTGGTGCTCGGCGCCGACGCCGACGAAGCGGTCGCCGCGCAGATCACGGCGTTCAAGGCCCGCATCCACAAGACCGGGATCCCTTTCTGAGGAAACACGATGTCCACCGTATTCATCGCCTTGCAGGCCAATGAGGAAACCCGCCCGATCATCGACGCCATCGAGATCGACAACCCGCAGGCCATCGTCAACCGCCAGCCGGCGATGGTCAAGATCGACGCGCCGGGACGGCTCGTGGTGCGCCGCGAAACCATCGAGGAACAGCTCGGCCGCAGCTACGACCTGCAGGAGCTGCAGATCAACCTGATCACCCTGTCGGGCAACGTGGACGAGGACGAGGACACGCTGACCCTGAGCTGGAACGAATGAGCGAGGCACACACCATGGATATGAAAGCCACCAAGAAAAAGCTGGGCATGAAGGAGCGCTACCGCATCCTGACCCGCGACCTGGGCTGGGAGCCGGGCTACCAGTCGAGGGAGGCCGTCTTCCCCTACGTCCGCTACGAAGGCATCAAGGTGCACGACTGGGACAAGTGGGAAGACCCCTTCCGCCTGACGATGGACGCCTACTGGAAGTACCAGGCGGAGAAGGAGCGCAAGTTCTACGCCATCATCGACGCCCACGCGCAGAACAACGGCCACCTCAACCTGACCGATGCGCGCTACCTGTCGGCGCTGAAGATCTTCCTGCAGGCCATCAGCCCGGGCGAATACGCCGCGCACAAGGGCTTCGCCCGCATCGGTCGCGAGTTTCCGGGCGTCGGCACGCAGGTCGCCTGCCAGATGCAGGCGATCGACGAGATCCGCCACGCCCAGACGCAGATCCACGCGATGTCGAACTACAACCGCTACTACGACGGCTTCCATGCCTTCGCGGATGCGCGCGACCGCATCTGGTATACCTCGGTCGCACGCTCGTTCTTCGACGACGCGATGGCGGCTGGGCCCTTCGAGTTCATGATCGCGATCGGCTTCTCGTTCGAGTACGTGCTGACCAACCTGCTGTTCGTGCCCTTCATGTCGGGCGCGGCCTACAACGGCGACATGGCAACCGTCACCTTCGGCTTTTCCGCGCAGTCGGACGAAGCGCGCCACATGACGCTGGGGCTGGAGTGCATCAAGTTCATGCTCGAACAGGATCCGGACAACCTGCCGATCGTGCAGGGCTGGATCGACAAGTGGTTCTGGCGCGGTTTCCGCGTGCTCGGCCTGGTCAGCACGATGATGGACTACATGCTGCCCAAGCGCGTGATGTCGTGGCGCGAGGCGTGGGAAATCTACGGCGTCGAGAACGGCGGCGCGCTGTTCCGCGACCTGGCGCGCTACGGCATCCGCCCGCCCAAGGGCTGGGACGACGCCGAGAAGGCGATCGATCACATGTCGCACCAGATCATGTTGGGCCTGTACCAGTGGAGCTTCGGCACGTGCTTCCATAGCTGGATTCCGTCCGACGACGACATGGCGTGGCTGGCGAAGAAGTACCCGGACACCTTCGACAAGTACTACCGTCCGCGCTGGGAACACATCAAGAAGCTGGACGCCGCCGGCACGCCGTACAAGAACTTCGGCCTGGCCAAGCTGTGCCAGTGCTGCCAGTTGCCGGCAGTGTTCACCGAGCCGGACGACCCGACCCTGAACTGCCACCGCGAGACGGTCTACAAGGGCGAGAAGTATCAGTTCTGCTCGGACGGCTGCAAGGACATCTTCGAGAACGAGCCCGAGAAGTACATCCAGGCCTGGCTGCCGATGCCGGCGTTGTTCCAGGAACTGAATGGCGACATTGGCGCATGGATGGACTGGGTCGGCCTGAAGGACGGTGTCGACAACGGCGACTACGACGGCTCCCGCGACCAGAAGCACTTCACCGAGTGGCGCGGCCAGGCCACCTCGAACCTGTAAGCCGGACGCAGACCCGGGAATGGACGCGCTGCCCTGTGGTGCGGCGCGTCCCACACCAAGAGACAAGGAGATTCAAGATGCCTGTAGTGTCACTGAAAGAATATGTCGGCGTGCCGCGCGACCTCGTCCTGAACTTCAATGGCAAGCAACTGGTGTATGTCAGTTGGGACAATCATCTGCTGTTTGCGGCCCCCTTCCTGCTGTGCCTGCCACCCGAGACCCGCTTTGGCGAACTGGTCGACGGCCCGCTTGCCGCGCTCGTCCAGCCCGACCCTGATGCCGCGGCGATCGACTGGACCCAGGTCGAATGGCTCAAGTCGAATGAGCCGTGGACGCCCGATTTCTCGCGCAGCCTCGCCGACAACGGCATCGGCCACAAGGATCAGCTCCGCTTTCGCACGCCGGGACTCGACACGTTGCGCGATGCAGCTTGAGGGGAGGGGCGATGAGTCATGAACTGACCATAGAGCCGCTGGGCCAGACCATCGAGATCGAGGATGGGCAAACCATTCTCGACGCAGCGCTGCGCGCGGGTATCTACCTGCCGCATGCCTGCTGCCATGGCTTGTGCGCGACCTGCAAAGTGCAGATCAGCGACGGTGAAATCGAGCATGGCGAGGCGTCGAGTTTTGCGCTGATGGACTTCGAGCGCGATGAGGGCAAATGTCTTGCGTGCTGTGCCACTGCGCAGAGCGACCTGGTGATCGAGGCCGAGATCGAGGAAGACCCGGACGCCGAAAATCTGCCGGTACGCGACTTCGACGGCGTGGTGAGCCGCATCGAGACATTGACACCCACCATCAAGGGCGTCTGGATAAGGCTCGACGATGCCGAGGGGATTCGTTTCCAGGCCGGGCAGTACATCAACCTGGAGTTGCCTGGCGGTATCGGCAGCCGTGCCTTCTCGATCGCCAGCCCGCCGTCGCAGGCGGGCGAGGTCGAGCTGAACATCCGCATCGTGCCCGGCGGCGAAGGGACGACGTATGTTCACGAGCAGATGCGGGCGGGCGAACGCATCCGCATCACCGGCCCGTATGGGCGCTTCTTCGTCAAGAAGTCGGCCAAGGTCCCCGTGATCTTCATGGCGGGCGGCTCCGGGTTGTCGAGCCCGCGCTCGATGATCCTGGACCTGCTCGAGGAGGGGTTCGACCTGCCGATCACGCTGGTCTACGGGCAGCGCAATCGCAGCGAACTCTACTATCACGACGAGTTCCTCGCGCTTGCCGGCAGGCATCCCAACTTCCGCTACGTGCCGGCCTTGTCGCACGAGCCCGAGGAGTCGGAGTGGGGCGGTTTTCGCGGCTTCGTCCATGACGCGGCCAAGGCGGCCTTCGACAACGACTTCCGCGGAACTAAGGCCTATCTGTGCGGCCCGCCGCTGATGATCGACGCCTGCATCACCACGCTGATGCAGGGGCGGCTGTTCGAGCGCGACATCTACACCGAGAAGTTCATCTCGGCGGCGGATGCGCAGCAGGTCAGGAGTCCGCTGTTCAAGGCGATCTGAGTGCGGTCGGGGACAGCGTCCGGCTCAGTGTTTCGGCCAAGCGTCGATCATCGGGATGTCGCGGGCATGATGTAGCACCCGCGCGACGACGATCCCCTGATCGTCCTCGAAGTAGAAAAGGATGTACGGGGTGGATGTCGGCCAACTTCGCAAGCCCGCTGCTAGTTCGCTGCGTTCCCGTCCCATCTTTCGCTGATCGAGGAGATGCCGGGCTTCCGCATCGATGTGGTCGAGAATGCGGTCGGCCGCGTCCGTGTCTTCTTCGGCAACGTACAGCCAGGCTTCCAGCAGATCGTTCCGGGCCGTGGCGGAGAAGCGCAGGCGCGCCACTATGCCTACTTGCGCGCAACCAGCATGGCTCTGCCCTGCTGCTTGAGTTCGGAGACGTCGAGTTCGCCTACCCGTCCGGCCTCGATGTCTTCGATCCCGGCGGCGATGTCCGTCTTCAACGCCGCCAGTGCGGCGCCCTGAACGCCGCGATAGGTCTCGAACAGGCGCAGTGCTTCGCGGATGACTTCGCTGGCCGAGCTGTAGAGGCCGGATTCGACGTGCTGCCGGACCTTCCTTTCCAGTTCCGGCGGCAGGGAAACATTGATGGACATGGCAGGAACCTCGCAGATGTCAGTTTTTGCCATTCTACGCCATTTCATCGACTGCAATGGGGGTATCGCGCCATTGTGGACGAAGGGGATGTTGATACTTATTAGGTATGTTTTATTCGATAACAAGGTATTTGACGGTATATCTCGCCCTGCCTAGACTCATCCCTGAAATCAGCGCCCAGCCCGCCCGCGACGGAGGCGGACACTGGATGCACAAACATCGACCATGCGAGGAGAACATGCGCCAGATCGACAACTTCATCGCCGGAGAATATGCCGGCGCCGCCAGCGGCAGGCGTTTCGACAAGCGCTCGCCGCTGGACAACCGCGTCATCGCCTCGATTTCCGAGGCCGGTGCGCCTGAGATCGACGCCGCGGTGGGCGCCGCGCGTGCCGCCCTGCACGGCGAATGGGGCGTGCTGAGCACGGAACAGCGCGTGGATCTGCTGTACGGTGTGGCCAACGAGATCACCCGCCGTTTCGAGGACTTCGTCGGCGCTGAGATGGCCGATATCGGCCAGCCGGGCCACGTCATGCGCCACGTGTTCATCCCGCGCGGCGCGGCCAACTTCAAGGTGTTCGCGGATGTCATCAAGAACGTACCCTCCGAGTCGTTCCAGATGTCGACCCCGGACGGCCGCGGCGCGCTGAACTACGCGATGCGCGTGCCGAAGGGCGTGATCGGCGTGGTCTGCCCGTGGAACGCGCCCTTCATGCTGATGACCTGGAAGGTCGGTCCGGCGCTGGCGTGCGGCAATACCGTGGTGGTCAAGCCGTCGGAGGAATCGCCGCAGACGGCGGCGCTGCTGGGCGAGGTGATGAATGCGGTCGGCATCCCGAAGGGGGTCTATAACGTCGTCCATGGCTTCGGTCCGGATTCCGCGGGCGAGTTCCTGACCCGGCATCCGGGGGTCGATGCGATCACCTTCACCGGCGAGACGCGTACCGGGGCCGCGATCATGAAGGCCGCTTCCGAAGGCATGCGCGACGTGTCCTTCGAGCTGGGCGGCAAGAACGCCGGCATCGTGTTCGCCGATTGCGATTTCGATGCCGCCATCGAGGGCATTTTCCGGTCCTCGTTCCTGAATACCGGGCAGGTCTGCCTGGGCACCGAGCGCGTCTACGTCGAGCGGCCGATCTTCGAACGCTTCGTGCAGGCGCTGAAGGCGAAGGCCGAGGCAGTCAGGTACGGCCGCCCGGAAGACGACGACGCCAACTACGGCCCGCTCATCAGCCAGGAGCATCGCAACAAGGTGCTGTCGTACTACCGCAAGGCGGTGGAAGAGGGCGCGACGGTGGTGACCGGCGGCGGCGTGCCCGACATGCCGGGCGATCTGGCCGATGGCGCCTGGGTGCAGCCGACGATCTGGACCGGCCTGGCCGACGATGCCTCGCCGGTGCGTGAGGAGATCTTCGGGCCGTGTTGCCACATCCGGCCGTTCGACGGCGAGGACGAGGTGGTGAGGCTCGCCAACGACAACGTGTATGGCCTGTCGACCACGATCTGGACCACGAACCTGGCGCGCGCGCATCGCGTGGCGGCACGCGTCGAGGTCGGCATCACCTGGGTGAACAGTTGGTTCCTGCGCGACCTGCGCACGCCCTTCGGCGGCTCCAAGCAATCCGGCATCGGCCGCGAGGGCGGGGTGCATTCGCTCGAGTTCTATACCGAAACACGCAACGTCTGCATCAAGCTCTGAGGCCCGACATGGACGATAACGAGATCGATCGGCTCGGCGACGAGCTGTACGAGGCCTGGCGCGAGCGCCGGGTGCTGCGCCCGCTCATCGAGCGCGAGCCGGACATCACGATTGCCGATGCCTACCGCATCCAGGAGCGCTTCGTTGCGCGCCGGGTGGCGGCCGGCGAGACGATCGTCGGCAAGAAGATCGGCGCGACGAGCAAGCCGGTGCAGGATTTTCTGGGGGTCTACCAGCCGGATTTCGGCATGCTCACCTCGGGCATGGTCTACCAGGAAGGCGACACCATCGACCTCGGTGCGCTGATCCAGCCCAAGGCTGAGGCCGAGCTGGCCTTCGTGCTGAAGGAAGACCTCAAGGGCCCCGGTGTCACCGCGATGGACGTGATCCGCGCGACCGACTACGTGCTGCCGTGTTTCGAGATCGTCGATTCACGCATCGCCGACTGGAAGATCAAGATCCAGGACACCGTCGCCGACAACGCCTCGTGCGGCGTCTATGTGCTCGGTAAGACGAAGGGCGATCCGCGCCGGCTCGACATCACCTTGGCCGGAATGGTGCTGGAAAAGAACGGCGAGCTGTTCTCGACCGGCGTCGGCGCCGCGGTGCAGGGCTCGCCGGCCAACGCGGTGGCGTGGCTGGCGAATACGCTGGGCGAGCTGGGCATTCCGTTCAAGGCGGGCGAGGTGATCCTGTCCGGTTCGCAGTCGGCCCTGGTGCCGGTGGTGGATGGCGACGAACTGGTATGCACCGTCGGCGGCCTGGGTAGCTGCCGGGTCAGGTTTTCCGGGAGAAGCGCAGCATGAGCATGAACATCACCTTGTCGCGGGAGGACATCGTCCGCCTGTGCGAACGGGTCGAGGGTGCGCAGACGCGTGCCTATGCGATCCCCAAGCTGACCGACGAATACCCGGGCATGACCATCGGCGACGGCTATGCGGTGCAAAACGAGCTGCGCCGCCGCTTCATCGCCAGAGGCCACAGGCTGGTGGGCTGGAAGGCCGGCCTGACCTCGAAGGCCAAGATGCTGCAGATGGGGGTGGATGTGCCGTCGATCGGCTTCCTGACCGACCGCATGGCGCGCCCCGAGAACGCGGCGATTTCGACTGCCGACCTGGTGCACCCGCGTGTCGAGTGCGAAGTGGCCTTCGTCATGAAGAAGGGCCTCGCCGGTCCCGGCTGCACCCGCGAGGACGTGCTCGACGCCACCGACTACGTGCTGCCGGCGGTGGAAATCATCGATTCGCGCTTTTCCGGCTTCAAGTTCGACCTCGCAAGCGTGGTTGCCGACAACGGTTCGTCGGCCCGCTACGTCGGCGGCGGGCGTGCACGCTATGTCGATGAGCTGGACCTGCGCACGCTCGGCGTGGTGATGGAAAAGAACGGCGAGATCGCGGGCATGGGGGCCGCGGCCGCGGTGCTCGGGCACCCGGCCGAAGCCATCGCGATGCTGGTGAACATCCTCGCCGAACTGGGCGAGACGCTGCCCGCGGGCAGCTTCGTGATGAGCGGCGGCATCACCGAGGCCGTCGCCGTGAAACCGGGTGACAGCATCGTCGCCCGTTTCCAGGAGCTGGGCAGCGTATCGATGCGTTTCGTCGAGTAAACCGGGACCGATCGGAGACATCCCATGCCAATCATTGAAATGCACATGATGGAAGGCCGCAGCCCGGAACTGAAATGCAGCGTGGCCGCCGCGGTGACCGAAGCGGTCGCCCGCACGCTGTCGTGCAGCCCCGACACGGTGCGCATCCTCATAACCGAACACGGCGCGCAGGAGTTCTTCGTCGCCGGACAGACCATGGCGCAGCGCGCGGAGCGTCAGCGCGCTGCCGCAACGCAGGAGCAGGGACTATGAAGAAAATTCGCTGTGCATTGATCGGGTCGGGCAACATCGGCACCGACCTGATCTACAAGATCCAGCGCAGCCGGGTGCTGGAACCGGTATGGATGGCGGGCATAGACCCGGCGTCCGAGGGCCTGGCGCGCGCGCGCGAACTGGGCCTCAAGACCACCGCCGAAGGCGTGGACGGCCTGCTGCCGCATGTGCGCGAGGACGGCATCCAGATCGCCTTCGACGCCACCAGCGCCTATGTGCACGCGGAAAACAGCCGCAAGCTCAACGAGCTGGGGGTGATGATGATAGACCTCACCCCCGCGGCCATCGGCCCGCTGTGCGTGCCGCCGGTAAACTTGCGCGAGCATGCCGACAAAGTGGAGATGAACGTCAACATGATTTCCTGCGCCGGCCAGGCGACGATCCCCATCGTCAATGCCGTGTCCCGCATCCAGAGCGTGGCCTATGGCGAGATCATCGCCAGCCTGTCGTCGAAGTCGGTGGGGCCGGGAACCCGGGCGAATCTGGACGAGTTCACCTACACGACCTCGAACGCCATCGAGGTGGTCGGCGGCGCGCGCAAGGGCAAGGCGCTGGCCATCATCAACCCGGCCGATCCGCCGATGATGATGCGCAACACCATTTATTGCCTGACCGATGACGAGCCGGACCAGCCGCGCATCACCGAGTCGATCATGAAGATGATTGCCGAAGTGCAGCGCTACGTTCCCGGCTATCGTCTGGTCAACGGTCCGCTGTTCGAAGGCAGGAAAGTGTCGGTGTTCATGGAGGTCGCCGGTCTCGGCGACTATCTGCCGAAATACGCCGGCAATCTGGACATCATGACGGCGGCCGCGACGCGTACCGCCGAGATGTTCGCCGAAGAAATCATCGCCGGCAAGATTCAACTGAAGCCTCTGGAGGTCGCGTGATGAGCGCCGAAACCCATCTCGAGGGCCGCAAGGTCGTCATCCACGACATGTCGCTGCGCGACGGCATGCATGCCAAGCGGGAACAGATGTCCATCGAGCAGATGGTCAGCATCGCGACGGCCCTCGACGACGCAGGGGTGCCGCTGATCCAGGTCACGCACGGCGCCGGCCTCGGCGGCAATTCGTTGCAGCACGGGTTCGCGCCGCACGCCAACGAGGACTACATCGCGGCCGTCGCGGGGAAGATGAAGCGGGCAAGGATTTCTGTCCTGCTGATTCCCGGTCTGGGGACCATGAAGGAACTGCAGTCGGCCTATGACGCCGGGGCGCGCAGCGTGCATGTCGCCACCCACTGCACCGAAGCGGATACCTCGCCGCAGCACATCGCCTTCGCCCGCAAGCTGGGCATGGATACCAGCGGCTTCCTGATGATGGCTCACCTGAACACCGCCGAAGGCCTGGCTCAGCAGGGCAAGCTGATGGAATCCTACGGCGCCCAGACGGTTTACATCACCGATTCGGCCGGCTACATGCTGCCGGGTGACGTCAAGGCACGCGTCTCGGCCCTGCGTGCGGTGCTCAAGCCGGAAACCGAAATCGGCTTTCACGGCCATCACAACATGGGCATGGGCATCGCCAACTCGATCGCTGCCATCGAAGCGGGCGCCAGCCGCATCGACGCTTCCGTCGCCGGCCTCGGTGCCGGGGCCGGCAATACGCCGACCGAGGTCTTCGTCGCCGTCTGCGAACGCATGGGCATCGAAACCGGCTGCGACCTGTTCAAGCTGATGGACATGGCCGAAGACCTGATCGTGCCGCTGATGGAGCACATGGTCCGCGTCGATCGCGCCTCTCTGACGCTAGGTTTCGCGGGCGTCTATTCGACCTTTCTGCTGCACGCCAAGCGGGCCGGGGAGCGTTTCGGCATCCCGGCGCGCGACATTCTGGTCGAACTCGGCCGCAAGAAGATGATTGGCGGTCAGGAAGACATGATCGTCGATACGGCCATGACCATGGCCAAGGAACGCGGCCTGCTCAAGGACGCCAAGGCTTACGGATGACCATGGCTGAAAACAGGGAATGGGTCGTCATCGTCGGCGCCACCGGCGCTTTGGGTGCGGTGATGGTCGAGCGTTTCCTGGCGCGTGGTTTCGGCGTCGTTGCGGTCGCACGGAGCGAAAGCGCGCTGCAGGCGCTGACTGCGCGGTATCCGGGCCTGGTGTCGTGTGTCGCCGACATCGGCCAGGACGAATCGGTCGAAAAGATTCGCGACGCCTTGCCCGGCCAAGTGCGCATGGTCGTGCATGGCCCGGGGGTCAGCGTGGGTGGGGGCGTCCTGAACATCGCCACCTCCGCCCTGGTCGATGCCGTCAATATCAAGGTCGGGGGCATGTTACGCCTGGTGCGGGCGGTCGACGGGCATCTGCAGAGAGACTCACGGCTCGTCGCCGTCGGCGGTCACTACGGTTTCGAGCCGACCGCTTACGCGGCGGCGGCCGGCGTCGCGAACGCGGCACTGGTCAACGTCGTGCGCCAGTTGAGTCTGGCCTATGGTGAGCGCGGCATCACCGCCCATCTGGTGGCGCCGGGGCCGGCTGATACTGAGCGCCTGCGCCGGGTTGCCGCCGATCGCGCTCGTCTGCAGGAAACCACGGTTGATGCCGTGCTGGCCTCAATGCTGAGCGAGTCTTCGATCCATGCGTTCACCGAGCCGGGGCAGGTGGCCTGGGCTCTGGAAATGCTGCTTGCACCGGAGGCTTCGGCGATGACCGGTTCCTCGCTGATGCTCGATGCCGGCCGCCGGCGTGGCCTTCCCTGAAAGGAACAGAAATGCCTATTCTCGACATTCATCTGGTGCGCGGGCAGCATCCGGCACCAGCCGTGGAAAACCTGCTGCTCCGTTGCAGCATGGTCTTTGCCGCTGGATTGCGCTGCCCGATCGATCGTGTGCGTGTCTTCGCGACCGAGCATGAGCCTCGCTTCATGTGTGTCGGGGGGAAAATGGTCAGTGATTCGAATGCGATGGCGCCCTATTTCTCGTTCATCGTGCTCGAGGGGCGGTCGCTCGCAGACCGGCAGAGCTTGCTTGCGGCCTTCACTGATCTGATCGTCGATATCCTCGGGGTAGAACGGAGTCTGGTGCGCGGGGGGATCATTCCGGTGGCGCCCGAGGACTGGAGTATCGGCGGGTTGCCCGCCAGTCAATTGCGTCAGGCAGAGATCGAGGCGCGGCGGCAAGCGGCCGCAAACTAAACACGATATGAAAGCCGGGGCTATGCCGGTGATCGTCTGTTAGAGAACGAATCTGGCGTCTATCCGGCTTCGGACGGAAAGAATTTTTCGGGCGTGGTCGTTTCCGTGTCCAAACGAGCAAAGCTTTTCTCCCCTGCCATCTCCAGAATGTCGTTTCCGCTTGCACAGCAGCGGGTCCCGGACAACATTACAAAGGAGACAACGTCGTCGAGCCCGCCAGCGGCGCCACGAGCCCGCCCGGTCGGCCGCCGATGTACCGGACCATGGCGAAACTCCTGCCCAGCGTCACCCTCGAAGACAAATACACCCTCAACCACGGCCGTGCCTACATGACCGGCATCCAGGCGCTGGTGCGCCTGCCGATGATGCAGCGCATGCGCGACGAAGCGGCGGGGCTCAACACCGCCGGGTTCGTGACCGGCTACCGCGGCTCGCCGCTCGGCAACGTCGACCAGGAATTCTGGAAGGCGAAGAAGGTGCTCGAGCCGATGCACATCCGCTTTCAGCCCGGCTTGAACGAAGACCTCGCGGCAACCTCGGTGTGGGGTACCCAGCAGGTCACGCTCGACCCGAACGCGCTCTACGACGGCGTGTTCTCGATCTGGTACGGCAAGGGCCCGGGCGTGGACCGCAGCGGCGACGTGTTGCGCCATGCCAACGCGGCCGGCACCTCGAAGCATGGTGGGGTGCTGGTGGTCGCGGGCGACGACCATGCCGCCAAGTCGTCGACACTGCCGCACCAGACCGAACATGTGTTCAAGGCCTTGATGATGCCGGTGCTCGCGCCCGCGGGCATCCAGGAATACCTCGAGTACGGCCTGCATGGCTTCCAGATGTCGCGCTACTCCGGCTGCTGGGTCGCGTTCAAGGCGCTCACCGATACGGTCGAGACCTCGGCCTCGGTCGATGTCGATCCGTTCAGGGTCGAGACCGTGATCCCGACCGATTTTCCGCTGCCGGACGACGGCCTCAACCTGCGCTGGCCCGATCCCCCGCTGGTGCAGGAAAAGCGCCTGCTGCATCACAAGCTGTATGCCGCGCTGGCCTATTGCCGCGCCAACGCGCTCAACAAGCTCGTCATCGACAGCCCCGACGCCAAGCTCGGCATCATCACCAGCGGCAAGAGCTATCTCGATGTGCGCCAGGCGCTCGAAGACCTCGGCATAGACGACCACACCGCGGCCGAGATCGGCTTGCGCGTGTACAAGATTGGCATGGTGTGGCCGCTCGAGGCCGAGGGCGTGCGCAGCTTCGCCCGCGGCCTGGACGAAATCCTGGTGGTCGAGGAAAAGCGCCAGTTCCTCGAGTATCAACTGAAGGAAGAGCTCTACAACTGGGACGAGAGCGTGCGCCCGCGGGTGATCGGCAAGTTCGACGAGAAGGGCGAATGGGCCCTGCCGCACGGCGACTGGCTGCTGCCGGCCGCCGGCGAGCTCACCCCGGCGATGATCGCGCGTGCGATCGCCGGGCGCATCGCGCGCTTCTACACCTCGGACCGGATCAAGGCCCGCCTCGCTTTCATCGAGGCCAAGGAGGCGGCGCTGGCCCGGCCGCGCGATGTCATCCAGCGCGTGCCCCACTACTGTTCCGGCTGTCCGCACAACAGTTCGACCAAGGTGCCGGCCGGCTCGCGCGCGATCGCCGGCATCGGCTGCCACTACATGGCCACCTGGCTGTCGCCCGAGGCGACCCAGACCTTCAGCCAGATGGGGGGCGAAGGCGTGCCCTGGATCGGCCAGTCGCCCTTCACCCGCACCGAGCACGTGTTCGCGAACCTGGGCGACGGCACCTACATGCACTCCGGGATTCTCGCGATCCGCGCGTCGGTCGCGGCGAAGGTGAACATTACCTACAAGATCCTCTACAACGACGCGGTCGCGATGACCGGCGGGCAGCCGCATGACGGCGCCCTGTCGGTGCCGATCATCGCCCGGCAACTGCATGCCGAGGGTGTGCACAACGTGATCGTCGTCACCGACGGCACCGAACGCGCTTACGGACCGTCCGATCTGCCGCACGGCGTGCCGATCCGCCATCGCGACGAACTCGATGCGATCCAGCGCCAGTTGCGCGCTTCGCCCGGCGTGACCGCGCTGATCTTCGACCAGACCTGCGCGGCCGAGAAGCGCCGCCGCCGGAAGCGCGGCAAGTTCCCCGATCCCGCCACCCGGGTGGTCATCAACGACCTGGTGTGCGAAGGCTGCGGCGACTGCAGCGACAAGTCGAACTGCATGTCGGTGGCCGCGGTGGAGACCGAATTCGGGCGAAAGCGCACGATCGATCAGTCGTCATGCAACAAGGACTTCTCGTGCGTCAAGGGCTTCTGCCCCAGTTTCGTCACGATCGAAGGCGGGCAACTGCGCAAGGGCAAGGCCGCCAAGGCGGGCGAGGACGTCTTCGCGTCGCTGCCGCTGCCGCAACTGCCGGCCACCGCCGCACCGTGGGGCATTCTGATCACCGGCGTGGGCGGCACCGGTGTCGTCACGATCGGCGCGCTGCTGGGCATGGCGGCGCATCTCGAGGGCAAGGGCGTGTCGGTGCTCGACATGGCCGGGCTGGCGCAGAAGGGCGGGGCGGTATGGTCGCATGTGCGCATCGCCGACCGGCCCGAACAGCTCCACGCCGCACGGGTCGCCGCCGGCGAGGCCAATGCGGTGATCGGCTGCGATCTGGTGGTGGCGGCCTCGGACGAATCGCTGGCCAAGATGCGTGCCGGCCACACACGGGTCGTGATCAATCGCGACCACACCAACACCAGCGAGTTCGTGCGCGGCTTCGCGGCCCAGGCACGGAGTGGCGACGTCGTGGCGGCCCCCGACCCGCAGTTTCCGGCCCTGGCGATGGCGCGGCAGATCGTCGAAGCGGCGGGCACGGACAGGGTCGAGTTCATCGAAGCATCGCGGCTTGCCACCGCGATCCTGGGCGATTCGATCGCGACCAACCTGTTCATGCTCGGTTACGCCTGGCAGAAGGGCCTGGTGCCGTTGTCGTTCGAGGCGCTGATGCGGGCCATCGAGATCAACGCGGCCGCGGTCGCGGCCAACAAGGCCGCGTTCCAGTGGGGTCGGCGCGCCGCGGTCGAGCCGGCGGCGGTTGCCGACGCGGCCCGCTCCCGCCACGGCAAGCCCGACCACCACCGGCTGTCGGCCACGGTCGACGAGGTGATCGCACGCCGCAGTGCGCACCTGGTCGATTACCAGGACGCCGCCTACGCGGCGCGCTACACCGGGCTGGTGGCGCGGGTGCGCGCCGCCGAGGCCGAGGTCGCGCCGGGCATCACGCTGCTGACCGAGGCGGTCGCCCGTGGCTATCACAAGCTGCTGGCGTACAAGGACGAGTATGAGGTCGCGCGCCTGTACACCGACGGCGATTTCCTCAAGCGCATCGGGGAGCAGTTCGAAGGCGACTACAAGCTGGTGTTCAACCTCGCCCCGCCGCTGCTCGCCGACCGCGATCCCGACACCGGGCATCTGCACAAGCGCCGCTTCGGCCCGTGGATGCTGAAGGCGATGCGGCTGCTGACCCGGTTCAAGGGCTTGCGCGGCGGCCGCTTCGACCCGTTCGCGCGTTCGGCCGACCGCAAGCTCGATCGCGCGCTGATCGACGAGTACGAAGCAGCGGTCGACGAGATCCTCGCCGGACTCGCGCCCGGCAACCACGAGACGGCAATCGAGCTCGCGGCCCTGCCGGAGCAGATCCGCGGTTTCGGCCATGTGCGCGAGCGCCATGTGGTCCACGCCCGCCGCCGCCGGAGTGCCTTGCTCGAGGCCTTGCGCAGCGGCAAGCCGGCGGTCGGCAGGGCTGGTGCCAAACCGCGGGTGACGATCGCGGTGCTGGCGGGCTGAGCGGTCGGCAGACCGCCACGGAAGCCATGATCGAACCGGGATCGCGACCGGTGGGCCCTGGTGCGATCAAATATGTAATACGGCGGTAGCCGCGGAGCCGACAGCATCGGCGCGGTCCGTTGCGCCAGGGGGCTGGTGCGTCACGCGTTGGTCACATTGGCCGGAGAGAATAAAAAAAATAAAAACACGAGAGCCTGCGGTGGAAAAGATCGATGCGCTTGCGACCCTGGGGCAGAACGACGAGCTGCTGAAACCCGCGCGCGTGAAGGCCGCGCTGGCGGCCAACGACCGCCTCAAGCTCTATCTGAGCGTGCTCCAGGCTGCCGATGAGCGCGCGGACCGGGCCGACGCGCCCGCCCTCGACTTGTCGCGCGAGTTCGCCGCCGCCGGCGTGAATGCGCCGTGGCTCGCCGACCTGCCCGCCAGCGCCTATCGCGAGGGCAGGACGCTACATGTGCCCGAACTGTCGCGCCTCGGCGTTCTGCTGCGCGAGGACCTGCGCACGATGGCGCGGCCGCTCGAGGGCGACGCGGACTTCGATGCCCGGCTCGCGCATTGGAGCGCCTGGCTGGAGGCGTTGTCGCCCGACGAACTTGTGCCCGAGCAGCTTCACGCCCTGGTCAGCGGCAAGCGCGGCGAGGAGGACAGCGTGCATGTGCTGATCATGGATCTGCACAAGGCGCTCAATCGCATTGCTGTCGAGCGAAGACATCGACGGGGCGCACGTGTGGCAACTGGATGAGGCCGATCGTCCGCGCGTGGCCGCCTTCATGCGTGGTATCGGGCGGACGCGCATGCTCAAGCTCGATCATCCGGGGCTCGATACGGCTGCCACCCGCGACGGCGAGCGTCTGCTGCTGCAGAACGACATCGGCACCAACGACGCGCACGTGCTGGTGCTCCGGGTCGAAGATCTGAGCGTGAGCCTGACGTACTCGGACCTGCATCGGCGGCGTTTCTCCTTCTTCCGCGCCCTGCTCGAAGAGGTGGGGGCGAACTGGTCCGAGCCGCAGGCGCGCGTGACCGCCGGCCTCAACGCGGGCGACGCCTATTATGTGGGTGTCGCCACCTTCGGCTGCGATGACGAGGAACACCTGGGCACGGTGCTCGAAAGCATCGGCGAGCGCATCGTCTTCCTGATCGACTGGAACCGGGCGCGCAAGCGGCTCGAGCAGTTCGTCGGCAAGGCGGTCGCGCTGGCGGTGCTGACCGAGGCGGCCGGCCGCCGCATCGGTCACATGAGCTGGCTGGTGGCGGGGGGCGAGAAGCTGATCTTCGGCGCGATGGAGGCGCTCGGCCCGGACTATTTTCACCTCGGCGACCGGCTCGATGAGGTCATGGGCGCCGACCGGGCACGCGCCTTCCTGGTCGACGCCTTCGCCCTCGCAACCAAGGCGCTGCAGCAACACCAGCCGGCCGCGCTGATCGCCGACGACGTACGGCTGCTGCTCGCGCGCTACATGAGCCGCCACGACACGTTCGACCTTCTGGCCGAACACGCCGCCTATTGCCATGCGTTGGCCGAGGGGCTGCGCGACGCGCTGGCGCACGGCCACGAACGCGACCGCGAGGCCGCCGGCCACTTCGCCGAGCGTGCCAAGGACTGGGAGCGCCGCGCCGACCAGTTGGTGATGGAGGCGCGCGCACGTGCCGAGGCGCGCCCGCGCTGGGCCGGTTTCGCGAGGCTCGTGGAGACCGCTGACAATGTCGCCGACGCGCTCGAAGAGGCGGCCTTCCTGCTGTCACTGATTGCGGCCGGGCACCACCACGGTTGGCACGGCGAAGTACACCAGTCGATGCGGCTGCTGGTCGACGCCGTGCTCGGCGCGGCGCAGGATCATGTCAAGGCGCTGGCGATCGCCCGCGGATTCGGCGAGGACAGCAGCGCCGAGGACCACGAGGAGTTCGTCGCCGCGCTGTGGCGGGTACTCAATGCGGAGCGCCAGAGCGACATCCTGCTGCGCGCGGTGCGCCGCGCGCTCGCCGAGCGCGTCGCCGATGCCGCCACGCTGCACCTGAGCACCGACTTCGCGCAGGCGCTCGAATCGGCGACCGACGCCCTGCTGGCGACCGGCTACGGCTTGCGGCGGCTGGCTTTCAGTCGAGCCGGGGTGGGCGAATGAGCGGAGCGACGGTGCCGGGCGCCGGGGCCGCGGAGCGCCGGACGGTCGAGCTGATCCATGCGGACCATCCGCTCGCCGGACTCGGCCCTGAAACGCTCGGCTTCAAGGCCTGGAACCTCGCGCGCATGGCCGCGCTGGGGTTGCCCGTCCCGCCCGCCTTCGTGCTCGGCACCGGCTGGTGCGCGGCGCCCGCTGCGCCGGGCCGCGCATGCTGGCAGCCCGCGCTGGCCGAACTGGAACGGTTGACCCGGTTGCGGCTCGGCGACGTTCGTCATCCCCTGCTGCTGTCGGTGCGTTCGGGTGCGCCGGTGTCGATGCCCGGCATGATGGAAACGCTGCTCAACATCGGCCTCACCGAAGCGACGCTGCCCGGGTTCATCCGCATCAGCGGCCATCCGCGGCTGGCGTGGGATGCCTACCGGCGACTCGTCAGCGGCTTCGGTGAGGTGGTCGCGGGCATCGACCCGCAGCATTTCGAGGCGGATCTCGACGCCATCTGGGCGGGCGCCGACGAACGCAGCCTGGACTTCGCCGATCTGCGCACCGTGGCGGCGCGGCACCTGGAAACCTATCGGCGCGAGGCGGGCGAAGCCTTCCCGCAGGATGCCTGGGTTCAGCTCGAACAGGCGATTGCCGCCGTCTTCGCGTCATGGAACGCCGACAAGGCGCGCACCTACCGCGAATTGCACGGCCTGGCCCACGACATGGGTACTGCCGTCACCGTGCAGGGCATGGTGTTCGGCAACGCCGGCGGCTTGTCGGGGGCGGGTGTCGGGTTCACGCGCGATCCGCGCAGCGGCGAGCCGAGACCCTGGGTCGATTTCCTGTTCAATGCGCAAGGCGAGGACGTCGTCAGCGGCCGCCGCAGCGCGCTCGGCCACGAGCAACTGGCCGCCGTCGCGCCGCAGGTCTGGGAGGCGTTGCTGCAGGCGACCGACCTGCTCGAACGCGTTTTCGGCGATATGCAGGATTTCGAATTTACCGTCCAGGACGGCCGCCTGTATCTGTTGCAGACGCGCGACGGCAAGCGCACGCCGCTGGCTGCGGCCCGGATTGCCCTCGATCTGTGGGCGGAGCGGCGGATCAGCACGCACCTCGCACGTGCGCGCACCGCCGGGCTCGATGCGAAATCGCTCGCCCAGCGCCGCATCGGTACCGCCGCAGACGGCGCCGAACTGGTCGCGCTGGCGTATGCGCCGAGCGCGGCCAGCGGTGTGGCCAGCGGCGAAATCGTGCTCGACGAGGCGCGCGCGCGTGAGCGCAGCACTGCCGGTGCGGCGGTCGTGCTCGTCCGCCACGATGCCGAAACGCGCGATATCGGCGCACTCGATCTCGCCGATGGCCTGCTGACGCAGCGCGGCGCGCGAACCTCGCATGCCGCGGTCGTGGCCCGGCAACTCGGGAAGGTGTGTCTGGTCGGTTGCGAGGCCTTGCGGATCGACAACGCGTCCCGCTCGATCAGCCTAGGGGGCACGACCCTGCGCGAGGGCGATTTCCTGACGCTCGACGGAAACGAGGGGGCCATCTACGCCGGCCACACCCGCATCGTGGAGGCGGTCCCCACCGAACTGGTCGAGCGGCTCGCCGCCCTGCGTGCCGCGAACAGCGACTGAGCGCTCGTGCCCGACCTTCGGTTGCGCCGCGCTGACCCGCCGGCGGTCACACCGTTTCCGCCACCACCTTCAGGATCTCGGCACCGTAGGCGTCGAGCTTGCGGTCGCCGATGCCGCTGATGCCGCCGAGCTCGGCGAGCGTGGTCGGGCGTGCGAGCGTGATTTCGCGCAGCGTGGCGTCATGAAAGATCACGTACGCCGGCACGTTGCGCTCGCGCGCAGTCGTGGCGCGCCAGGCGCGCAGCCGGTCGAACAGCGTCGTCGGCAGGCCTCCGGGAATGTCGATGGCGCTCGAGCTGCCGCGCCGGCGTGCCTGCTTGCCGCCACGCTCCGGGCTCAGGCGCAGGTGGAACGCGGCCTCGCCGCGCAATAGTGGACGTGCGAGATCGGTGAGCGCCAGCGCGTTGTAGCGCTCGGCGTCGACCGCGACGAACTCGCGCGCGATCAACTGGCGAAACACCGCCTGCCAGCGCTTCTTGTCGATATCGGCGCCGATGCCGAAGGTGCTGATGCGGTCATGACCGCGTTCGCCGACCTTGTCGGTCACCTCGCCGCGCAGAACGTCGATCAGATGGCCGGCGCCAAAGCGTTGCCCGGTGCGATAGACGCATGACAAGGCCTTGCGCGCTGCGTCGGTGGCATCCCAAGTCTGCGGGGGATTGAGGCAATTGTCACAGTTGCCGCAAGGCGGAGCGGTCTCGCCGAAGTAGGCGAGCAGGTGCTGGCGGCGGCAGTCGGTCGCCTCGACCAGCCCGACCAGCACTTCGAGGCGGTTGCGGGCGAGGCGCTTGAAGTCGTCGGAGGCCTCGGATTCGTCGATCATGCGCCGCTGCTGCACCACGTCTTGCGCGCCCCAGGCCATCCAGGCCTGGGCGGCGAGGCCATCACGCCCGGCCCGGCCGGTTTCCTGGTAGTAGCCTTCGATCGAGCGCGGCAGGTCGAGGTGGGCGACATAGCGCACGTCCGGCTTGTCGATGCCCATGCCGAACGCGATGGTCGCGACCATCACGATGCCGTCCTCGCGCAGGAAGCGCATCTGGTTGTGTGCGCGCGCCTCGACCGGCAAGCCGGCGTGGTAGGGCAGGGCCTTGACCCCCTGCTCGCACAACCATGCGGCGGTCTCCTCGACCTTGCGCCGTGACAGGCAATACACGATCCCGGCCTCGACCGGGTACTCGTCACGGATGAAGGCGAGCAGCTGGCGGCGCGGGTCGGCCTTCTCGACGATGGTGTAGCGGATGTTGGGCCGGTCGAAGCTCGAGATGAAGCGTCGCGCATCTTCGAGCCGCAGGCGCTGGGCGATCTCTTCGCGCGTCTGGCGATCCGCCGTGGCGGTGAGCGCGATCCGCGGAATCGACGGATAGCGTTCGGGCAGGATCGACAACTGCAGGTATTCGGGGCGAAAGTCGTGCCCCCATTGGGAAACGCAGTGGGCTTCGTCGATCGCGAACAACGCCAGGCGGCGAGTGTCGCGCAAATGGTCGAGTGCATCGAGAAAGCGCGGGGTCATCAGGCGCTCGGGAGCGACATAGAGCAGATCGAGCCGGCCGGCGAAGAGGTCGTTCTCGATCCGCCGGGCCGCGTCCATGTCGAGGCTGGAGTTCAGGAAGGCGGCCGCGACGCCGGCCTCGACCAGTGCGCTGACCTGGTCGTGCATCAGCGCGATCAGCGGTGAAACGACGATGGCCGTGCCTTCGCGCAGCAGCGCCGGTATCTGGTAACACAGCGACTTGCCGCCACCGGTCGGCATCAGCACCAGCGCATCACCGCCGTCGGCCACATGCTCGACCACCGCCTGTTGTTCGCCACGAAATGCGGTGTAACCGAATACATGCTCGAGCTTGTGAAGGGCGGCGTTGCCTGGTTTGGCGTCGGTGGCTGGTGTGTTCATGCCGGCATTTTAACGGCCACGGGCGTCGTGCGGGCTTCGAAGGTCGGTGCGCCGCGGGCGTGGCGACCCTTCGCGATGTGCGCGCTGCAGCATCAAGTCGCCTTCTGTGCCGATAGAGTTGGCTGTTTGCATGGATTGTGCCCGTTGCTTACCAGATGTTGCATGGCAGCATATTGACAAATGTCAAAAAATCTCGTTGCGACCGTCAAAGCGGCTATGGCATGATCAGCCGAGATTTGCGGAACGGCAGGCGCCTGCGGCTTTCGGGCCGGGATTCACGCGCCGCCGCCGATGATCGAGGCATCACAACAATCCATCTGGATCGTTGACGGCATGAATGTCCGGATCTGCGACGAGCCCTCAGAAGGCTCGCCGGGCACCGCTGGCGTGTACGTTGAACGATCGGATCCACTCGAGGGTTGGAAAATGAATCTATCAGGTCGCCTGGTGCTGTCAGGCTCGTCGCTGATCGTGTCCGGCAGCGCCCTTGCCCAGAGCCGTTTCAATTTCCAGGAGCCTGTCACCTCGGTCGCCGAGCAGCTCTACGACCTGCATACCTTGATGCTGATCATCTGTGCGGTCATCTTCGTCGCGGTATTCGGTGTGATGTTCTGGTCGGTGTTCAAGCACCGCAAGTCGCGCGGGGCGGTTGCCGCCAATTTTCATGAAAGCACCACGGTGGAGATCCTGTGGACGATCGTGCCGGTGTTCATCCTGGTGGGTATGGCCTGGCCGGCGACCAAGACGATTCTCTACATGAAGGACACGTCTTCGCCCGACATCACGATCAAGGCGACGGGTTATCAGTGGAAGTGGGGTTACGACTATCTGCAGGGCGAGGGCGAAGGCATTCGCTTCGTCTCCAATCTGTCGACCCCGCGCGAGCAGATCGAGGGCAGCGCCGCCAAGGGCGAGCACTATCTGCTGGAGGTCGACAACCCGGTCGTGGTGCCGGTAGGCAAGAAAGTCCGCCTGCTCACGACCGCGAGCGACGTGATCCACTCGTGGTGGGTGCCCGCGTTCGGCGTGAAGCAGGACGCCATCCCCGGGTTCATCCGGGATACCTGGTTTCGCGCCGACAAGGAAGGCATCTACCGCGGCAGCTGTGTGGAGCTTTGCGGCAAGGACCATGGTTTCATGCCGATCGAGGTGCATGTGGTTTCGGAACAGGCTTACGCGCAATGGGTTGCCGGGCAACTCGCCGGCAAGGCCGCGTTGGCGTCGAATTGAGCCGGCGATTTGCAGGTTCGTCGAGGGCCGGTTGAGCCCGCGGCGCGGGCGACATATTCAATCCGGCCGATGAGCGTTGCGGCCGGTATCGCGAAGGAGGCAGCATGGCGGCGGTAATCCCCGATCATTTGAACGAACATCACCATGGACCGAGCGGGTTGATGCGGTGGATCACGACCACCAATCACAAGGACATCGGCACGATGTACCTGCTTTTCAGCTTCGTGATGTTCCTTTCCGGCGGGGTGATGGCGCTGACCATACGGGCGGAGCTGTTTCAGCCCGGCCTGCAGGTCGTCGTGCCGGAACTGTTCAACCAACTGACCACCATGCATGGTCTGGTGATGGTGTTCGGCGCGATCATGCCGGCCTTCGTCGGCTTTGCGAACTGGATGCTGCCGTTGATGGTCGGTGCTTCGGACATGGCGTTCGCGCGCATGAACAACTGGAGCTTCTGGCTGCTGCCGGTTGCCGCCGTGATGCTGATCGGTTCGTTCTTCGTGCCGGGCGGGGCGACCGCGGCGGGCTGGACCCTGTATCCGCCGCTCTCGATCCAGATGGGCATGGGCATGGATCTGGCGATCTTCGCGATCCACATCATGGGTATCAGCTCGATCATGGGCGCCATCAACATCGTGGTCACGATCCTCAACATGCGTGCCCCCGGGATGACCTTGATGAAAATGCCGCTGTTCTGCTGGACATGGCTCATCACCGCCTATCTGCTGATTGCAGTGATGCCGGTACTTGCCGGCGCGGTCACGATGATCCTCACCGACCGGCATTTTGGCACCAGCTTCTTCAACGCGGCCGGCGGGGGGGATCCGGTGCTGTTCCAGCACATCTTCTGGTTCTTCGGGCATCCCGAGGTGTACATCATGATTCTGCCGGCGTTCGGCATCGTGAGCCAGATCATCCCGACCTTCGCCAGGAAACCTCTGTTCGGCTACGCGTCGATGGTCTACGCCACCGCATCGATCGCGATTCTGTCGTTCATCGTGTGGGCCCATCACATGTTCGCGACCGGCATGCCCAAGCAAGGTCAGTTGTTCTTCATGTATGCGACGATGCTGATCGCAGTGCCGACCGGGGTGAAGGTGTTCAACTGGATCGCGACGATGTGGCGCGGTTCGATGACCTTCGAGACGCCGATGTTGTGGTCGGTCGGTTTCATCTTCGTGTTTACGCTGGGTGGTTTTACCGGGCTCATCTGTGCGATCGCTCCGGTGGACATCCAGCTGCACGACACCTACTACGTCGTCGCGCACTTTCACTACGTATTGGTCGCCGGCAGCCTGTTCGCGCTTTTCGCCGGGGCCTACTACTGGCTGCCGAAATGGACCGGCCACATGCCCAACGAGACGATTGGCAAACTGCATTTCTGGTGCTCGATGGTCTTCTTCAACATCACCTTCTTCCCGATGCACTTTCTCGGCCTGGCCGGCATGCCGCGCCGGATTCCCGACTACGCGCTCCAGTTTGCCGATTTCAACGCAATGGCGACCGTCGGCGCGTTCGGGTTCGGATTGTCGCAACTGATATTCATCGTGGTGGTGGTGAAATGTGTGCGCGGCGGAGAAAAAGCGGCCGCGCGTGCCTGGGAGGATGCCGACGGTCTCGAATGGACCGTGCCTTCGCCGGCGCCGCACCATACCTTCGAAGAAGCGCCGGTATTCAAATGAACCCGCGTTCGGCGCGCGGCGGCCTGTGAGCCGGGCGCCGTTCGTCCCTTCTTGGACTGACCATGATCGATCCTTCGATGAGTGACAATCGTAAAGCCGCCAATCGCCGCACCGGCCTCGCACTAGCAGCGGTCGCCCTGGCGATGTTCCTGTTCGTGGTCGTGCGCCGCGGTGTTTTCGGGGTCTGAAGCGCATGCCGAACCAGAACTCACTGCATGGCGAAAACCGCAAGCTCCTGGTACGCCTTTCGATTGGCGCGCTGGTCATGTTCGGGTTCGGATTCGTGCTGGTGCCGTTCTACGAGAAGATCTGCGAGGTCACCGGCATCAACAACATCCTCAAGGCTGACGAAGTCGTCAACACCCAGGTGGATACGAGCCGCCTGATCACGGTCGAGTTCGACGCCAACATCCACGACCTGCCCTGGCAGTTTCATCCGCTGCAAAGTGTGGTGCGTGTGCATCCCGGCGAACTCGTCACGGTTGCCTACGAGGTCGAGAACACCCGCGACAGGCCGGTCACCGGTCAGGCGGTGCCGAGCTACGGCCCTGCGATATCGGGCCAGTTCTTCCGCAAGATGGATTGTTTCTGCTTCACCCAGCAGACCCTCGCGGCCGGCGAGCGCCGAACCATGCCGGTTGCGTTCGTGCTCGATCCGGCGCTGCCCGATGATGTGCATACGGTCACCCTGTCCTACACCTTCTTCGAGATCGCCGGCCGCAATGCGGCTTTGCCCGCGACCGGTGATGGCGCGTCATGAAGCAGCCCGGAGCGCGGCAGCCTGTGGACGAAACCGCGGGGCCGGTCGAGCGGGCAGGGTTCCTGGCGACCATGAAAGCGGTGCTGTGGGCCTTTGCGGGCATTCGCAAGCGTAGTGACTATGGCCGTGACGCCCGTTCGCTCGACCCGCGGGCGGTGATCGCGGCGGGGGTGCTGGGTGGAATCGTTTTCGTGCTGACGCTGGTCATGATCGTGCGACTCGTGGTCGGTGCTTGATCAATGGGGAGAATCTAGATGAGCCACGCGGTGGATAAGTACTTCGTCCCTGAGCCGTCCAAGTATCCGATCTTCGGGTCGATTGCGTTGCTGCTCTTCGGCACGGGGGCGGTGCTGTGGCTCAACGAGACGGGTCCCGGCCCCCAGTTGTTCTTCCTTGGCGTCGCGGTACTTATCTACATGTTGTTCGGCTGGTTCGGGCAAGTGGTTCGCGAATCCGAAAGCGGCGAGTACGGCAAGCGGGTCGACAAGTCGTTCCGATGGTCGATGGGCTGGTTCATCTTCTCGGAGGTGATGTTTTTTGCCGCCTTCTTCGGCGCGCTTTTCTATGCGCGGGTGTTGAGCGTGCCGTGGTTGGCCAGCGGCGACAACGAAGCCTTGCTGTGGCAGGGTTTCACGGCCGATTGGCCTTCTGCCGGCCCACGGCCGGACGAGGCGTTCACGCCGATGGGCGCCTGGGGTATTCCCGCATTCAATACCCTGTTGTTGCTGACTTCGGGTGCCACCCTGACCTGGGCGCATCATGCTCTGCTCAAGGGCGATCGCGGTCAGCTCAAGCTCGGCTTGCTGCTCACGATCCTGCTCGGTGTAGTGTTTCTCGGGTTCCAGATGTACGAGTACGTGCATGCCTATGCGGACCTCAACCTGCGTCTCGACAGCGGCATCTATGGCTCGACGTTCTTCCTGTTGACGGGGTTCCACGGTCTGCATGTGACGATCGGCGCGATCATGCTGACGGTGATGCTGTTCCGGGTGATGGCGGGCCACTTCCGGCCGGACCACCACTTTGCCTTCGAGGCAACGGCGTGGTACTGGCACTTTGTCGACGTGGTATGGCTGATTCTGTTCGTAGTCGTCTATTGGCTCTGATGACGTGCCCGGAAGATGACGCCGCTACGGTTCATAGCTTGCCCGTGAGCAGGCCGGTGGCATAACCGATCATGAGCATGAGAAACAAGGTGATAGAAAGGCCGACCCGGATCGCGAGCGCCTTTACGGTGCGGGTGCCGGAGCCCTTGTCCTTGAGCAGGAACAACAGGGCGGAGCCGAGGCTCGCGACGATCAGAACGAGGAAGACGATGACGACCAGGCGCATGAAGGGGCTCCAGCGGACGAATCCGACCAATGACTGCGATCGCGCCGTTGCTAACGTGGGCGCTGCCGGGCATTTTCGCGCCAAACGCGTCGTCGCGCGCGCTTCGATGCGGGTGTTTTGATTGGCGCGGCGTCGAGTACATCCGCTACCGCTGCTGGCGGGCGCGGTGGTTTGTGTGATCGGGCTGCTATTGGGCAATTGGCAGATGCGGCGTGCGGACGAGAAGACGGCGCTGAGCGATGCCATCGCGGCCGCAGCGCAGGTAAGGCCGGTGGATGGGCGCGCACTGATCGACCCATCCGAGTGGCAAGCGGTGATTTTGGAGGGTGAGTGGGTCGGAGAAGGTACCGTCTTTCTGGACAACCGCATCCACTTGGGCATGGCCGGCTACGAGGTACACACGCCGCTGAAACTCTCCAGGGAACGTGGCTTCGTTCTGGTGAAGCGCGGTTGGATCATGGCCGGCCCGGATCGCGGCAAGTTGCCGTCGGTCGCAGTGCCGGAAGGGGTTGTCGCCATCGAAGGGGTGGTGCGCAAGCGGCACGGGGAGGGATTTACGCTTGCGAACTCGCCGGGCGATGGTGTCGTGCTGCAGTACATTGACCTCGATCATTACCGGAGCCGGACCGGCATCGCGGTGCGTGACTGGGTGCTTCAACAGAATGCAGGGCCGGAGGACGGCCTGGTGAGACAGTGGCCCCGACCTGATGCCGGGGTGGATCGCCACCATGGCTACGCGTTCCAGTGGTATTCACTGGCGGGCTTGGCCTTGGTCCTGACCTTGGTCTACACGAGTAGGAGTATCTTCAGACATGCAACGTAGCGCAAAACTGACGCTGGCGATTCTGGCGCTGGTTTGTACCCTGCCGATCATCGCGTCGTATCTGGCCTTTTACGTCTGGCAACCGCATACGACCATGAACTATGGCGAGCTCATTCAACCTGCGCCCCTGCCCGACGCCCGGCTGAACGGCTTGGCCGGTCAGCCGGCTGTCGATCGCGGGGCGCTGAATGGTCACTGGACGCTGGTCTATGCCGGCTCGGGTGATTGCCGTGCGGCCTGCGGCGAGGCGCTGTACGCGATGAGACAGAGTCGGCTGGCGCAGGGCAAGGAGATGGGGCGTGTCGCCCGTCTGTGGCTGGTGACCGACGACGTGACGCCCACGCCCGGGGTCATTCAACAGCATCCCGAATTGCGTATTGCGCGCGGCCACCCGGCCTGGATCGCAAGTCTGCCCGCCGCGGAACGCGAGGCGCACCTGTTCCTGGTCGATCCGCTGGGCAATGTCATGATGCGCTTTCCGGCCCAACCGGATGTGAAGCTGGTCATCAAGGATCTGCAGCGCCTTCTCAAGTATTCGGGGTTGGGTTGATGCAGACCTATCGTCGCCTGCTGTTGGTCGCGCTTTCCCTCACGTTGGTCGTGGTGGTGTTCGGCGCCTACGTGCGCCTTGCGGATGCCGGACTGGGCTGTCCCGATTGGCCTGGTTGCTACGGGAAGCTCACGCCGGCGCATGCTGCGGAGCAGATTCTCGATGCCCATGTGGCCAATCCCCATGGTCCGGTAAGCCTGCCCAAGGCGTGGAAGGAAATGATCCACCGCTATCTGGCGAGCGGCCTGGGGCTGCTGATCATTGCAATTGCCTTGCGCGCGTGGCGTTTGCGCCGTGAGCCCGGCAGTGCCCCCTGGCTGGCGAGCGGGCTGGTCGGGGTCGTCGTCTTCCAGGGCATGCTGGGGATGTGGACGGTGACCCTGCTGCTCAAACCCGCAATTGTCACCGCGCACCTGCTGGGGGGGCTCGCTACCCTGGCATTGCTGGTGTGGCTGTCACTGCGGGCATTTCGTTTCCAGCGGGCCGGGACCAGCCCGGGAATGTTGTTGCTCGGGCGCTTGGGGTTGGTTCTGCTGGTGGCCCAGATCACGCTTGGCGGCTGGACCAGCACCAACTACGCCGCGCTGGCATGTTCGGACTTCCCGACCTGTCACGGTAGCTGGTGGCCCGAGGGCGACTATGCGAACGCGTTCCATGTGGTGCGCGAACTGGGCATGACGCCGGATGGCGAACTGCTGTCGCTGGCGGCGCTCACGGCGATCCATTGGATGCACAGAGTGGGCGCCGTGCTGGCGGGGGGGGTACTGTTCCTGTTGGCCTGGCTGTTGTCGCGCCGACAGGCGACTCAGCATGTCGGCCTGGCGCTCCTGGCCTGCGTGGTGCTGCAGGTCTTGTTGGGCGTTGCGAATGTGGTTTTCGGGTTGCCCCTGCTGCTGGCGGTGGCACACAACGCGGGCGCAGCGTTGCTGGTCGTCGTGATGATATGCGTCAACTATCGGCTGGTGCGTGAGGGGGCCGCGGTGCGGGCGGAAAGGAGGGGAAATGAGCGGACCGAACACAAGAACTCTTACGCTTGACCGGCTTGCAGCCAGTCGTCGTTTGCATGCCTTTTATGTGCTGACCAAACCCAGGGTCAATACACTGATCGTGTTCTGCGCCATCATCGGCATGTTTCTCGCGGTTCCGGCGGGTTTGCCCGATGCGGCGCGGGTGCTGAGCGCAACACTCGGTATCGCATTCGTGGCCGGCGCCGCTGCTGCCTTCAACTGCATGATCGAAAGTCGCATCGACGCCCATATGTCACGTACGCGCGGGCGCCCTTTGCCGCGCGGTGAGCTCGGCAATGGCGAAACGCTGGTGTTTGCGGGGGTGTTGGGAGCGTGCGGGCTCGTGATCCTGCACCAGTTCGTGAATCCGCTCACGATGTGGCTGACGCTGGCGACCTTCGTAGGATATGCCGTCATCTACACGGTGGTGCTCAAGCCGCGTACGCCGCAGAACATCGTCATCGGTGGTGCTTCCGGTGCGATGCCGCCCGTGCTGGGCTGGGCGGCCGTCACCGGAGAGGTCAGCGCGGATGCGCTGTTACTGTTCCTGATCATCTTCGCATGGACACCGCCGCATTTCTGGGCGCTGGCGCTCTATCGCACCGAGGACTATGCCAGGGCGGGTCTGCCGATGCTGCCGGTCACCCATGGCGAACAATATACGCGGCTATCGGTTCTGCTCTATACCTGTATCCTGTTCGCGGTGACCCTGCTGCCGTTCGCAACCCGCATGAGCGGATGGCTCTATCTGTTTGCGGCAGTGGCACTCGGCGGTGCTTTTCTGCATCATGCCTGGCGGCTGTATGTCACGTACAGCGATCGCCTGGCGCGCAAGACGTTCAGGTTTTCGATCCTCTACCTGTTCTTGCTATTTGCGGGTCTTCTGACCGATCATTACATCCGTTTCTGATCGAAGGCTATCGCTGATGCTTCGCTTCCTGATGATTGCGGCAACCGCTCTCGCCCTTGCCGGCTGCGGCGGTGAAACCGGAACCCGCTTTTACAACACCGATCTTACGGGCGCAGCGTACGGCAAGTCGCTGTCCTTGACCGACCATCACGGCGATCGGCGCGAACTGGCCGATTTCAAAGGAAAGGTCGTTACCCTTTTTTTTGGTTTCACACAGTGCCCTGACGTGTGTCCGAGCAGTTTGTCCACCATGAGCGAGGTCATGCGACAGCTCGGTGCGGACGCCGATCGCCTCCAGGTGCTGTTCGTGACCGTCGATCCGGAGCGTGACACCCGCGAGCTGCTCGAAGCCTATGTACCCGCTTTCGATCCACGTTTTCTGGGCCTGTATGGCGACCTCGAGGAGACCGCAGAGGTCGCGCGCGAATTCAAGGTGTTCTACCGCAAGAGCGGTGATGTCGAGGGCCCGAACTACACCATCGACCACTCCGCCGGCACCTATGTGTTCGATCCGAACGGCCGCCTGCGCCTGTACATCAAGCACGGCGAACCGGTGGACAACATCGTGGGCGACATCCGGCTCCTGCTCGACGGAAAGTGAGGCGGGTGGGCCAACCGACGGCTACCGCGTTGTCCCGACGAGGAAGGGGAGGGCGCCACTGAAGGCGCCCTACGCTATTTTGAAGGCGAACGGTGGCGGCTCGTCGTCATGCCGCCAGCAGGCCGCGCATCTTTTGCATCGCCTTTGCCTCGATCTGGCGGATGCGCTCGGCCGAAACGCCGTATTCGGCGGCAAGCTCGTGCAGGGTTGGGCTGTCGCCCTCGCTGAGCCAGCGGCGGCGCACGATATTGCGGCTGCGCTCATCGAGACTCGCCAAGGCATCGCTCAGGCCTTCGTCTTGCAGGCGTGCCGATTCGGCACGTTCGAGAACCTCGGACGGTTCGGCATGAGGGTCGGGCAGGTAGGCAATCGGGGCGAAGCGTTCCTCCTCGCCGTCGTCGCGGTCGCCTTCCAGGGGCATGTCGCGTCCGCCCAGCCGGGTTTCCATTTCGACGACTTCCTCAGGCTTTACGCCGAGCTGGGTCGCAACCGCCGCCACTTCGTCGCAGTTCAGGGTGCGGGTGTCGGTCTTGAGACTGCGCAGGTTGAAGAACAGCTTGCGCTGTGCCTTGGTCGTGGCGATCTTGACCAGGCGCCAGTTGCGAATGATGTATTCGTGGATCTCTGCCTTGATCCAGTGGATCGCGAACGAAACGAGGCGTACTCCGCGCGCCGGATCGAAACGCTTCACGGCCTTCATGAGGCCGACATTGCCTTCCTGGATAAGGTCGGCATGGGGCAGGCCGTAGCCGAGGTAACCGCGCGCAATCGCAACGACCAAACGCAGGTGGGACATCACCAACTGGCGAGCGGCATCGACGTCGCCTTCGTCATGCAGGCGTCGTGCAAGCTCGCCTTCTTCCTTTTCCGTCAGAAGCGGGATGCGGTTGACCGACTGGATGTACTGGTCGATGCTGCCAACGGTGGATGGAGCAGGCATCGCAAGTGCATGAGTCATGTTTATTGATCCTCCTTGGTCGCTATTTTAGCACTCTGTGCTTGGGAGTGCTAAGGAGGGTATGAGTTCCGCAGTCCGGCTAGTTTAGGCGGCGTGCCAGGCATGTCCGCCCGTGCTTGATGTGCTTGTGCTTGCGGGGCGTTCGCCCACGAACGCCGAGACCATGGTCTGATCGATTTCCTCAAGTATGACGCGCCACATCGGCTTGACCAGAAAGCGCATGTTTTTGATGATCGACTGCACATCCATCATCGAAGGCACGCGCGCGCCACGATGCTCCACCGCGCCGCCGATCTGGCGGATATCGACTCCGAGCTTGGCGAAATGAGCGGCAAGGCGTGGTTCGGTGAGCACGAACATCGTGTCGATATTGCTGCGATGCGCCATCGCGACTGCGCCCAGATAGAGCCCGATGGGAATATAGGGAAAACGTGGCTGGCTTCGGGTGCCGAAGTCCTCGTCGTTGATCGGCGCGGGGCTCTGCGCTTCGCCGCGTCGACGTCGGTAGTAGGCACGTACCGCCAACCTGGAAACCTCGGCGATTCGTTCGCGGGGCAGTTTCATCGGATCGACGATGGAGCGGTCGAGCGTGGCTGCGCATGTTCGTTCGAATGGCAGAAGGCCGCTTCGGTCGTTGGGATCGGTCAGCACCAGACGGGTGCAGCCGACCAGGGTGTCGGGTTCGGTGCTGGTTCGGATGAGGCAATGCAGGCTGTGGCGATCGTAGCTGTCGATCTCGCGGCGGTCCGGGCGCTCGGGCTCGAACTTGAGCTCTTCGCAGTACACTTCGTGGCGTATTCGGTAGACGTCGTCGCGCAGTGCGTCTGATGCGGCCGCTTGGATTTGGAAGTACTTGCGGAATCCGTGCCCCAGGTTGAAGCGATCAAACAGTTTCATGGTTCAACTTCCTTGGCGCAGCGCCTCGACCACCGGCATACCGGAAACCCTGCGGGCCGGAATGACGGCCGCGAGCGCAGTTGCGAAAAAGCCGATCACGAAGGCCGAGGCCACGGTCAGCGGGACGATCCTTATGAAGGCAGTGTAGCCGATGTTCGCATTCGGTGGCGGCGGCATCGGGATGCCGATCGCCGAGATTCCCAGCGCCAGCAGCACCCCCGCGATCACCCCGAGCGATGCGCCCATCACCCCGAGCAACATGTTCTCGACGATGATGAGCTTGAAGATGTAGCTCTTGCGGTTGCCCAGCGCCTGGAGTGTGCCAAACTCTCCCATGCGCTCGAAAGTGCTCATGTTAACGCTGTTGGCGACCGACAACAGCACCATGCACAGGATGATGAGCTGCAGAACACCGAACTGGCGGTCGTAAAGCTGCAGTGTCTTGTCGTAGAAGTCCGAAAGCGTTCGCCAGCTGCGGGCTTCGGTCTGAGCGGGGTCGAGCAGGGTGTTGATCGCAGCCAGCCCGGCGTCCGTGTCCTCGGTCCGATGCAGCGTGATGACCAGGACGTTGGATCCGCTGCTGGCCATCAACTCTTGTGCCGCAGGCAGCGGAATGCGCACCGCGCGTGCGTCGAAGTCCTTCGAGAAACTCTGGAACACGCCGACCACCTCGAAATCGAGTGTGTTGAGTGCGCCGTCCGACGTATTCATCACCAGGGTCACCGGGTCGCCAGGGTGCAGATTGAGCGAATGTGCGACCCCTTGGCCCACGACCATGCCGAAGCGGTCGGTGTCGGCAAGATGGCGGCCCGCGGTGATTTGCAGATAAGTGCCGAGGCGCGCTTCCTTGTCCGGTTCGATGCCCTCACCGATGATTGCCAAATCGCGGCGGCCGTTATTGAGCAGTCCGGCGAAGTTGAGCCGCGCGGCCACTTCGTCGACCTCATGCAGCGCTGCGATGCGCTGGGCCAGTGCTTCCGGAGCATCGATCAGGAAACGGTCGGGCTGTCGTGTGCCGCGTTCGAGGTAATCCTTGCGGAACACCTGCACATGGCCGGTCTGTGAGTGGATGATCGCTTCGCCGAGCTGAATGAAAATGTCGTGTACGAAACCGCCCGCCAGGATCAGACCCGATACGCCGAACATGATTGCCGCGAGCGTCATCGCGGTGCGCATCTTCTGGCGAAATACGTTGCGAATCGAGAGCTTGAGCAGCATGGTGACCTAGCGTTGGTGACGGAGCGCGTCGACGATGTTCAGGCGCGAAGCCTTGAGCGCGGGGAATATGCTTGCTGCCAGGGTGGTCAGGAAGGCAAGCAGCCAGGCATCAAGCGCCAGTGTCGGCGAGATCGCGATCTGGCCGATGTAGCCACGCGCCATCCCGGGTGGGGGAGGCATCGGGATGCCGATTGCGGAAATGATCTCGCTCAGCATGAATCCAAGCAGCACACCGAGAATGCCGCCCACGACGCCGAGGAGCATTCCCTCCCAGATAAACTGAGCCAGAATGCCGCGCCGTCTGACGCCAATCGCCATGGCGGTGCCGATTTCGCTGGTCCGCTCGATCACCGCCATGGTAAGGGTGTTCGAGATGCTGAGAACGACTATGAAGGCGATCAGAATGCGCACTACGCCGACCTGCTTGGTAAACAGTTCGACAGTTTTATTGTAGAAATCGGCAAGCTCGGTCCATGGGATGATTTCGAACTCGGTTGATGGTAGCCGCGCGCGCAGGTCGGCGATCACAGTGTCGGTCGAGTCGGTTTTGTCGAGCAGAATCGCCCAGCTCGTGGCCCCCTCGACTCGCATCAGCCGGCGCGCCACTTCGATCGGTGCACGCAGCGCGGTGTCGTCGTAAGCCTTGGTGATCGTCTGGAACAGACCTGCAACGTTCAGCTCGACGGCATTGACACTGCCCTCTGCCGTGGTGGCCAACAACACCACTTTGTCGCCAGGCTGGGCACCGAGGTTTGCCGCCAATCCCTCACCAAGCAAAAGCGAGTCTTCCGAAGCGGCTGTCAAGTCCTGCCCTGCGACGATGGCGATTGCGCGCGTGATCGGCGCTTCGGCCTGCGGGTCGATGCCTTCGCCCACGAACGATACCGTGTCATCGCCTTTGCTGATCAGACCGCTGAAGGCAAGTCGAGGGGCAACCGCACGGATTCGCGGGTCGCTTGCTGCGCCCAAGGCGTCGAGTGACTCCGGCAGCAGGTAGGCGTAGGGGTCTCCGAGCCCCTCGCGAAAGAAGCCGGGGCGGGTCACCTGCAAATGACCCAGTTGCGAGTGAATAGTCGATTCACGCATGTCCACCAGAATCCAACTGATGAACCCACCTGCAAGCAAGAACGCGACTACGCCGCCGCATACGATCGCCAGCGCGAGTGACGTGCGGCGCACGCTGCGACGAAGGTTGCGTGCCGCGAGTCCGATGCTCTTCATGCGCCTCCCTGGATGCAGCTTAATCCCGACCGATTCTAGGGTAGATTGTAGCGTCCGGGCGCAATGATGTTGTCGGGGTCGAACACTTGCTTGAGCTCTCGCACTGTCTTCCAGTAATCCGGCGTGTTCGCGACGATCTCGTCCATCATGTCGGCGCGCGCGCGATAGACCTCGAGCCCGCGTGAGCGGATGAATGTCAGTAGTGCATCCGCACAACGGTGTGCGCGTGCCACCTCGTCCTCGGACGAACGATCAAATAATAAATTGATGACCGCCACCAGTGACGTCGGAGTTTCGACGTTGAGGGTCATGTAGAGAACGTGATCGAACTGCTTCGCCACCGTGGCCATGCCGTCGATGACTTCGGCCACCACCTTGCCGTCGAGCGGTAGCGCCGGATTGACGAACAGTAGCCCGCAGCGTGACCGGTCGAGTTCGGCAGCACGCTTGCTACTATGGCCGAATTTCCACAGCAGGTTCTCGATTGCGACATCGGTTGGAACGCCGAGCGCGAGTTTGTGTAGCGGGCGCATCGCTGCGATGGCCGCCGCATTCGCACGCGCGAACGGAATCGAGCGCAGGCGATGAGTGATCGCATAGCCGAAATCGAGAATCCCATCTGTTACGACCATCAAGCGCGCGAACTTGCGCGTACGTCGCCAGATCTCGACGAGGGCCGCACGCACCTGGCCGCGATTGCCGCTCACGGAAGCAAGGCTTGCCCACTCGTTGGGGGCCACCAGGTTGAGCACCTTGTCGGTTTCGCCCAGCGCGGCCTCCGGCGTGTAGCCGCACTCGTGCTCGAGATAGCGGGTGATGCCGTAGGCCATCGACGAGTGGGTGCGGGCACGGTTGCCGATATGGGTCACCGATGTAAGCAAGCCTTCGCGCTTCAGGCGTGCCAGTTCATTGATGAACAAGGGCAGGTCCGAGGTGTCGCGCAACGCTAGGGAAACGGCGACTTCGCTTGGGCGACGTGGATACAGGCGGAAGCATGCGCTGGTCACGATCCCAAAATTACCCTGGAAGAACAGTCCGTCGAGAATCGGTCCGAGCCCGAACGGATGGCAGTGCGCCAACGGAGAGTCGTCGCCCAAGCGCCTGAATCCGGTGCGCAGGATATCACCTGTACCGGTCACCACTTCCAGCCCGTAAAGATCATCCTTGCGCGGTCCGGTATAGCCTACGCCCCGGTCGAGCGCATTGCCGATAATGCTGGTGTCCCGGCCGGCGCCCGTCACGTTGAAGGTGAGTTCAGGGCAGCGTCGTTCCAGGAATTCGTACAACTGCTGCTGGGTGACGCCCGGCTCGATCAACGCTACCGGATTGTCAAGTGAGATCTCATCTGCGTTGAGGATTTGGTTCATGCGGCTCAGGTCGACGGGGATGCAGTTGTCGACGATGGGCGCGCGCGAGCCATAGCCCCAGTTCAGGCCGGTCGAGAAGGGGTAAAGTAGGGACCGGGTTTCACGCGCCAGTTTGATGATACTGACGACATCCTGTACTGACTCGGGGCGTACTTCGTCGGCGCTTACCGAGGTGTAGCCGGTGACATTCGTCGTAGCATTCCGTTGGTAGCCGGGACGTACCGGCTCTCCGGAGGGGGTATCGGAACCTGTCAAATCGAGAAGCGACGATACGTCATCAGTCTTGAGCATGATTCCCCCCTCGTTACCTTTATATACAGTGGGGAGCAAGGATAGCGTGCGGTCTGCGGCCGGTCACGCAAATGTGCCACCGGTGTGTCTCTCGATGTCGGTAAATTTTACAGTGCTGTTTCTTATCTGTGCGGTGCTTTGAGAAAACTACAAAAAAACAATCTTCTATGTGCTTGGCACACTCCGTGCTTATGAGATGACAGCAAAAGAAGTTTCGGGAGCCGCAGGCGTAATTAAAAGCGTGCTTTGCGGCAAAAAATTTTCAGTTCAGTAACTTAAAGGAATCATGATGAGTATCAATAGCTACAAAAAAATCGTTTGGGGTGCGGGTCTGGCGGCTGCATGCGCTTTCGGCACGGTTGGTGTGGCCAATGCCGCACCGTCGTTCACGGTGAATCCGACCGTGATCGGAAATGATTTCTTGGAAGGTCTGGGTTTCGGAGCTGCACCGTTCGATTCTGATTTCATTCAAGGTCAGTCATCGTCGCAGGTGATTCTCGGTGCTGACGGAATTACGCAGGCTGGAGCGGGTTGGCTGAACTTGACCGGGTTTAGCGGGCACAATTCGGCCAGTAGCGGACTCGGGTTTACGTTCACTTTGTGGGCCGAATACGAGTACACCGCGGTCGTGAAGTCGGGCGTTTTTGGTGTGCCGGGCAGTGTTAGCGACATTACGGCGCTCACCTATACGCTCTGGGCTTCGACCAACACGAATGGTGCGGCATCGACGACGGCCTTTTCTGAAGCGACGACTAGTTCGGCGGCTGCAGTTAATCGTGGCGCGTTTGCACAACAGATCGGTTTCGGTTCGTTGATCTCCGGTGATGGTGGCGCTGTCCTTAACGATCAAGGTGGAACTGGTTTCAACACGGTTGCCAGCTACACCAATACCGAATTCGGCAACACCTTCTTCGTCGCGCCGTCGCCGTTCTACAATATTTTGTTCAACAACTTCAATAACACTCGTCAAGGCGTTGCTGTTAACGGCAATGTGATGGCGGTGAACTCGGCAAATGGTGGTGTCGATTTCAACGCGAATCGTGTGCCGGAACCGGCAACCTTGTTGCTTCTGGGTGCAGGGTTGATTGGTTTGGGTTTTGCAACTCGGCGCAACAAGGCGTGATTTGTCAAATTCGCTGATTCAACAAAAAACCCGGCTAAGCAGCCGGGTTTTTTGTGCTTGGCGACTGAGCTGTTAAGTTGTGTCGGAAAATTTGACACAAGATTTCGGCTTAAAAATTTTGTCTTTATAAAACAAAAGTTTAGTATTTAGCATAAAACTTGCTTCATTTGTATCGCACAATAAGTGCGGATTGCGCAGGAACTGCTCAAAATGAAAAAAATCATCGGCTCCCTCGGTTTTGTCGGCACGATGCTCGCTTCGACCGTGGCTAGTGCTGCGCTGGTCACTGAATGGGATTTTCAGGCGGTCACAGTGTTTTCTGGATCGACTTTCAGCAGCGGTAGTGGTGTCAAGATCGATACCGCGAACTTGGTGAGTTGGGGGGCCAACGCGGGAGCGTCTACGGCGACCCGTCACACGCAGGCAGGTCTGAGCTCCAGTCGGTCGCGCAGTGCGCTTGGGATGACGGCAGGTGATGTATCTGGGGTTTTGCTGACGAACAACGTGCTGCCGGAATTCAGTGGCCAGATCACCCACTACAACAATGCTATTCAGTTGAGCTTTGCTAGCCTGCTTTCAACCTCGATTACGTCCAATCTGTTCCTGACGCCGAAAACACCGGTTGGTGAGCCTGTTCCACTCGATCCCAAGACATTCAATGTCAGGTTCACCGAAACTCCAAATATCGCGCGTTGCGGCTTCGAGTCAATCACTAGCTGTGATGACATTTTCGTGATTTCTCTCGGAGATCTCGATTTCACGTTCGACTACAACGGGTATAGATACACAGTTGGTATCGTTGCCGATGGGCTCGGTCCCTTGACAAAACTTCAGTGCGAGAAGGCAGGAGCTGCCGAAGGTTGTATAGGGTTTAAGACTGAAGAGGCCAAGTTTACCCAAGTCAACTTTGGGCTATTAATTAGCGCAAGGTCGCTGGAAGTGCCGGAGCCGAGTGTTCTCGCACTACTCGGTCTCAGTTTGATCGGCCTCGGGTTTTCTGGTCGGCGCAAGCTTTCAGGTATGTTTAGTTGAGGGGCATGGCGCTTTTAGGCGCCAGAGCAATGTAGGCGATTGGAATGCCGAATGCCGTGTGAGCGACTCATGCGGCATTCTGTTTTTTTGGTGTTCTTTCTCTTTGGGCGGGCTGATCTGTGTATTGACCCAGCAGAATCTGCACAGGTCAGATCGCTAATGCAAATGCCTCAGTGGGGGTTCTCATGTTCAGCGCCCGGTGCAGGCGCCGGTGGTTGTAGAAGTTGATCCAGTCGCCGAGCAGGCGGCTGGCGTGGTGCAGCGATTCAAACGGGTTGCGGGGCACGCATTGATCCTTGAGCGTGCGGATCACCCGCTCGACCAGACCGTTCTGTTCCGGGCTGTGCGGCGTGATGAACTCCTGGCGCAGTCCGTAGCTCCTGACCAGCGCGGTGAAACTGCGGCTGGTGAAGATCGAGCCGTTGTCCGAGTGCAGCAGGAATGGCACCGGCACCCGACCCAGCGTTCTGAACCGCGCGATCAGGACCCGCTCCAGTGCCGGCTCGGCCGTCTTGGACTTTCCGCTGTGTGACAGGTGCCAGCCCAGCAACTCGCGGCTGTGGCAGTCGATCACCAGGGTCATCGTGGTCTAGCCGTTCGATGCGTACCGACTTTGTTCTGGATGCCCTGGAGCAGGCGCTCTACGCCCGCCAACCGGAGCGGGATAGCAGCCTGATCCATCATTCGGATCGCGGGTCTCAGTACGTTTCCATCCGTTATACCGAGCGATTGGCAGAGGCCCGCATCGAGCCTTCCGTTGGTAGCAAGGGCGATTCCTACGACAACGCCTTGGCCGAAACCATCAACGGCCTCTACAAGGCCGAACTGATCTACCGTCGGGCGCCACTGGAAAACAGTGGAATCGCTCGAACTCGCCACCCTCGAATGGGTGGCCTGGTTCAACCACCAGCGACTCCTTGAGCCCATCGGCTACATCCCACCCGCCGAGGCTGAGGATCGGTATTATCTGCAACTCGCCGTTCAGGCCGAACACGCCTGCACTTAAGCCACGGAGCCTCTACGAAACTGAACTGACCCCCAGAAGTTGGACGGTCACAATTTCGCGGATCAGGCGGTGCTTCTCAATCGGTACTCCACCGGACTGAGCCCCTGTAGCCCGAGCTTGATGCGCTCGCAGTTGTAGTAGTGGACGTAATCATGCACGCCCGCTTCGAGCGCATCAATGCTGTCGGGCCTTTCGAGATGGAAATACTCAGCTTTCAGCGTACCGAAGAAGCTTTCAATCGCCGCGTTGTCGAAGCAATTGCCCTTGCGGCTCATGCTTTGCTTGACTCCGCGTCGCGCGAGCATCGCTCGGTAAGGCTGCATCTTGTAGTGCCAGCCTTGGTCGGAGTGCACGATCAGGCCGGCGGCGCAACTGGTCTGCGAGAGCGCGGCCTCGAGCATGCTGGAAACCATCTCGAAGACTGGGCGCCTTGCCATGCGGTACGCGACGATCTCGCCGTTGTACAGGTCTATGCAGGCCGACAGGTAGAGCTTATGGCCGCTCACATTGAACTCGGTGACATCGGTCGCCCACTTCTGGTTCGGGGCGGTCGCGCAGAAGTCGCGTTGCAGAACGTTGGGCACGTGCTCATCGCTCATGCCCGGAACATGCCGAGAGCGCTTCTTCGCCCGAATCAACGCGCGCAGCCCCATCTTCTGCATTAGACGCTGCACGCACTTGTGGTTGACCGGTTCTTCCATTGAATTGCACAGCAACGCCGTGATTCGCCGGTATCCATAGCGACCCTTGTGCTCGTCATAGACGGTGCGGATTCTGGTCTCCATGTCGCTTTGATGGTTGGCGCGCTGGGTCGCCTGGTACTGGTAGTAGAACGTGCTGCGCGCCAGGCCTGCGACCTGCAACAGGTCCGCCAACTTATGGTCATGCCTCAACCCGGCAATCAGACGCGCTTTGTCGGCGCAGCTGACCTCTTCGACCGGATCAAGGCCTGCAATTTTTTTAGGTACGCGACCTCCGCGCGCAGTCGGTCGTTCTCTTCCCGCAGGGCTTTCTCCGCATCGGCAACGACCGTGCTCGACGGTGCTGCAGCGCATCGTTCTGGCTTCATCTTGGGCTGTTCTTCTTCTCCGCTCTCGCTTGCCTGCAAGCGGCCTTGATCGAGATTGCGTCGCCAGACCACGACCTGATTGGAATTGCGAATGTCATAGAGCGCCGCGACCTGACGGCTGGAAAGCTGCTCGCGATCCTGATGAGCCAGCACCTGGAACTTGGACTGCGCACTGTACGCGCTGCGCTTGGCGCGCAGGCCGTCGATGCCGTGCAGGCGGTAGTGGCTCACCCACGTGCAGACTTTCTCCTCGGGAATCGACCACCGCCGAGCCAAAAGCTTCGCGCCACCTTCGCCTGTCAAGAAGCTCTGGACCACTTCCAGCTTGAACTCCGTTTCGTACTTCTTCATGAAACCCCTTGAAGTTCGTCCAACTTCTGGGGGTCAGTTCAAACCCCGGGGCGGTTCACCGGCACAACTTGCTGATCGAGACGGTGATGCCGTCGGTTTGCAGTCCCTGGCGGATCGTCTCGATCACTTCTCGTCCTCGTCCAGCAGGGACTGCAATTTTTTCTGGCGCGCAGCTCCAGCATCGCTTCGCCGTAGGCCTCCTGCAGCTCGTTGAGCTGACGCTCGTACTGCTCGCACAGGTCCTGTGGGTTCGCCTTCAGAGCGTTCTCCATGCCTTTCTGCCATCCTCCACCAAACCTCGATCTCCGAGGGCTGCAGGTCATGGGCCCGACTGGCCTCGGCCACGCTAGTCTTGCCCTGGATGATCTCCAGGACCAGCGCCGTCTTGCGCTTGGCTGTCCAGCGCTTGATCTCTTCGTCCATCAATGTGCTCATGGTGTATCCCTCTCGACAGTAACACCTGAGCAGGTCTTCACTGGGCCAATACAACAAAGCAGTATTGCTAGTCGGGGAATGGGGTCCTAGTATGTGTTCGGTATGTCGGATTTTTTGACAGCTTGCTTGGTCGTGATGACTGACTCAGTCAAAATCGATTGATTTTCAAGGAAAATACTTTTTGGAATGAGATTTGCTTAAAAGCTGCGTGTGACTTGTAACATGCTAATGCAAGATCACCGATGACACACTAGTAAGCAATCGCAATTGAAATCAAGGGACGTAACATGAAAAAATTGAATGGATTGATCGCTGCCGCAGTGACTAGCCTCGCATGCGCCGGTGTGCAAGCTGCGCCGGTAACAAGTTGGGGATATCAGGTTGAGACGAAGTGGATCAATCCGATTACCTTCACTGCAGGCGGTGGCACGCAGACTATCACCGATTCGGTGATCAGTTGGGGTGGTAGTGGCGCGCTGATTGTGGGGGGCGGGAACCGCAGCGGTGTCTTGATCGAAAATGCGTCTCAGTCCGGTTCCATCACGACCGACGACATGACTCCGCAATTGACCAACACCTTCTCGCACATCAACAACCCACTCAGTACCTCCCACGCCACGCTGCGCAGGGCAACGATCGAAAGTACGCTGACGCTTACACCGGCGGATCCCGTTGGGGCAGCATTTCCTCCCGATACCCTGAAGTTTTCGATCAATTTCTCTGAGACGCCGAACCGGAACGGGGAGTGCGTCGATGCGGCGCAGTCGGTTTGCGATGACATCTTCGTGATCAGTTTCGATGCACTGGACAATGAGTTTGTGTATGATGGCTACAAATACTATGTCAGCATAGTACAAAAGGATGGTGCACTCGTTCCTCTTGGTAATGATGCTTGCGCACAGGCGGGGGTAGCAAATGGGTGCTTGGGTTTTCTGACCAAGGAAAGGGAGAAAACTTCGATTGATTTCGGCATTTTGATCACCAGCAACCCATTGCTTGTGGTGTCCGAACCAGGTGCACTAGCGCTTGCCGGTTTGGGTTTGTTCGGACTTGGCTTGATTCGCCGCCGCAAGGCCGCTTGAGAACTGTTTTTTTTGCAGTATCGTAGCTAAGAGGTCGGCGCCATGGTGGCGCCGGCCTCTTCCGCGTTTACACGCTAGCTTTGTGGTTATGGGCTAGCAGGCTGGTGAGAAACTCCGAACGTCTTGTAGCGATCGGCTTGTGATGCACACTACGGTCTGATTTTCTGCCCCTATTTTCCTGCCCCTACTGTTGCGATCCCAGCATGCGCGGTCAAGAAGATCCCGAGACGTCGATGTTCAGTTACGTCAGTCTCGAAGAGCGTGTTCCTCAGGAGCACCCGCTGCGCGGGCTGGTCGATGTGATCCTTGCGAACATGAGCCGGTTGTTCGACGAGGTCTATTCGCATACGGGCCGCCCGTCGATCCCGCCCGAGCATCTGCTTCGGGCCTTGCTGGTGCAGGTGCTCTTCACGGTGCGCAGCGAGCGCCAACTGATGGAGCAACTGGACTACAACCTGTTGTTTCGCTGGTTCGTCGGTCTCGGGATGGATGCCCCGGTGTGGGACCGGACGGTCTTCAGCCTCAACCGTGATCGGCTGCTCTGTACCGAGATGGCGCGTGAGTTCTTCCAGCGGGTACTGCAACTGGCCGAGTGGCAGGGGTTCGTGTCCGATGAGCACTTCAGCACCGACAGCTCGATGATCGAGGCGTGGGCGAGCCACAAGAGCTTCGTGAAGAAGGACGGCAGCAGCCCGGGCCGCCCGCTGGGACGCGGAGCGCGTCAAGATAGTTGTCGCCTGATTCATGCAATCAACCGCTTTTTG